>ERZ1047472.27-NODE-27-length-140427-cov-14.748077_pt1 | contig 140427 bp, 107 predicted proteins | sample MGYA00383095_ERZ1047472 | MGnify/ENA primary metagenome ERZ1047472 (study PRJEB29581, sample SAMEA5548365) | metagenome | biome: marine; feature: coastal; material: water | depth 1 m | study: Short-term variability in the microbial, nano- and picoplankton... | reverse complement strand
TTAACACTCCAAGTGCTTTAGCTGCAAATGGATATGATATTTTTGATAGAAGAGAACAAAGTTTAATTACTTCTTCTAGGCCAAAATCTAAAATGATTTTAGGATTAGTATATACAAAAAACAAATGGGATGTTTCTTTAAATAACTCTCGTTTTGGAGAAGTTACTTTAGCATCTTCAGATCCAACAAAAGATCAAGTATTAAGTGCTAAAATCGCAACAGATTTAGGATTTACCTACCGTTTAACTGACAAAATTAATATTAATGGAAATATTAATAACATTTTTGATGTATATCCAGATGATTCTAGAGCAGATACTGGAGAAACTGGTGGTGGTCGTTTTAGATATACCTCACAAGTGCAACAATTAGGACAATTAGGTACTAATTACTCATTAGGTTTTAATTACCAATTCTAGAAAATAAAAGTTAATTTATTTAAAAAAGGCATTCTCCGGAATGCCTTTTTTTTTAATTTACAATTTAAAAGAGTAATGTTATATTGTTTTATGAGAAAGAGAAAACCAAGTTTTTTATTAAGTCTTATTATTATTACTGTTCTTTCAGCTATGATTAGCTTTTCTATGCTATCATTAAAATTGCCAACCATAATATCTCTCTTATTATGTATTTTATACATAAGTATCATCAGTATTTTTCTTGGTTATTCAAAAGAAAATATAAATAATTTTATTCTTGACGGAGTAAAAAAAAGTGCGTTTGTTATAGTTATGCTATTAGTTATTGGTTGTTTAATTGGTTCTTGGATTGTTTCAGGAATAATACCAACAATCATTTATTATGGCTTAGAAATTATAAACCCAAGTTATTTTTTAGTTATTGGTTTAGTTTCATGTTCAATAATATCGTATTTTACAGGAAGCGCTTATGCGTGTATTGGGACTATTGGAGTCGCTATGATTGGTATTGCAGAAGGCATGGGGCTTTCACTACCAATAACTGCAGGGATGATATTGTCAGGTGCTTTGTTTGGAGATAAAATGTCACCATTTTCTGATACAACAAATATGGCTGCGGCCGTAACAAAAACTCCATTATTTGTTCACATAAAATCAATGCTTTATACTACTTTTCCAGCATGGATTATTGCTTTAATCATATATGCTTTTTTAGGAAGTAATTTTAATTCATCAACAATAGATGTTCAACAATTAGAAAACCTCAAAAGTTCAATACAAACAAATTTTAAAATATCGCCATTATTATTAATAGTTCCATTGATTACAATTATACTTGCTATAAAAAAAACACCTCCTGTTTTAGCAATTGGGATTGGAGCTTTTTTAAGTATACTTGTAGGCCTAATTTTTCAAAATCAATTCGACACTTATACAATATTCATAAGTTTGGTGGAAGGTCTACAATTAGATTTTGATAGTGATTTAACGACAAAATTATTCTCAAATAGAGGTGGAATGGAAAACATGATGCACACAATTTCTATTGTCATTATTGCACTTGTTTTTGGAGAAATAATTACTAGAACGGGTGTTTTAGGAGCTTTAATTAGTGGATTAGAAAAAGTTGTTTACAATACAGTATCTCTAGTTTTTTTAACAATAATAAGTTGTTTAATAACTACAATGATCAGTAACAGTCAATACTTATCTATTCTTATGCCAGGGGAAGCCTTTTTACCCCTTTACAAAAGAAAGAACATGTCTTCAAGAGTTTTGTCTAGAAGTATAGAAGACGGTGGTACAATGTTCGGAATGTTAGTCCCTTGGACAGGTGACGCAGCATTTGCAGCCTTAACCTTGGGCGTTGCAACCATAGATTATTTGCCTTTTGCGTTTTTTGCATTATTGAGTCCAGTAATTTCTGTAATTTTTGCAACATTTAATTTAGCTTTATGGAAAAATTCTGATGATAATTGGGCTACTAAATAATGTGTGAACGCTAGTGTAGATTTAATAAATAAAAATTTAAGTTTTACTCTGAACTGTATTCTTCAGAAGTAATGCAAATAGGATAATTAGTAAGAAATTATACTGTGGGTATTAATTACCAATTTTAAGCATGATAATAAATTTTAAATTTATATAATAGAGCAACTATATAGTTGCTCTATTATATTTTTGAAAAAGAGGCAATTGCTGCTTTTTTTTTTTATGATTTATATTTTAAAAGTCTAAAAGTATTTTCATCAAATTCTCTTTAAATAAAATACTGAATCCAATCGCCTAAGTTTATATAAGTAATGTTTTTTCGTATTTGAATTTAAGCATAAGAAAAATAATAGTAATGCTCATCTATAAGTTTTTATTTGCATTAGAAATCCAATTACTAATTGTAAATTCCCTTAAAAAAATAGTATTATTACCCTCAGAAACCATTTATTTTTCAAAGATAGATAACGACTTCGTCGAACTTCAATATCAGGTTGTAGACATTTAAAAGTTCAACAATGGTCGCTCATTATAAATGATTTTCTTAAAAAAAATCAAATATTTAAGGGTATATTTTCTACTTTTAACGCTTATATATATGAACTCGTATTCTATAATAGAGTAAGAGGCTAAAAACATTTATTAACTAATAATTTATTTATGAAACAAAAGTATTTATTAAAATTTTGTACCATTGCTTTTATGGTTATGCTACCATTAGGTTTAATGGCGCAAACAATTAAAGGTAAAGTAACAGATTCATCTAGCCAAGGATTACCATTTATGAATGTTCTAGTTAAGGGCACATCAAACGGAACCACTACTGATGACAATGGAGAGTTTAGTATTACTGTAAAGGAATTACCAGTTAATTTAGTAGTTTCTTCAATTGGTTTTAAAACGAAAGTGATTAACGTTTCAAACTCATCTTATATCACAATTACTATTCAAGATGGTAATGAATCTTTAGAGGAAATTGTAGTAATCGGTTCTAGAAATGCAAAAAGAACAGCTGTTGATACACCTGTTCCAGTAGATATTATAGATGTACAAGATTTAGCTACAAAAAATGGTAAAGTAGAAGTAAATGATATCTTGCAATATGCAGCACCATCATTTAATGCAACTAAACAATCTGGTTCTGATGGGGCAGATCATATTGTACCTGCGTCTTTAAGAGGTTTAGGTCCAGATCAAACATTAGTTTTAATTAATGGAAAAAGAAGGCATCAATCTTCTTTAGTTAATATTTTTGGTACTAGAGGTCGTGGTAATTCAGGAACGGATTTAAATGCTATACCAGCTTCAGCGATAAAAAGGATAGAAGTTTTAAGAGATGGAGCTTCTGCACAATATGGATCTGATGCTATTGCTGGTGTTATAAATATTGTATTAAAAGATAATACTGATGGTATTTCTGCAGGAATAACTTATGGTGCTTATAGCACTAACGTAGGTAAGGGATGGGAAGCAGAAACTGGTGAAACACTATGGAACGTTAATGGTAAAAACAGATTAGACGGTAAAGATAAAAATTTTGATGGTGGTTCTTTTAAATTAGATTTAAACTATGGTGCTAAAATTAATGATAAAGGAGGTTTCATAAACTTCACAACAGAATTTTTATCTAAAGACAATACTTTAAGACCTGGTTTTTCTTGGAGAAAAGGATATGGAAGTGCAGGAATTGATGGATTTAACTTTATGGTAAATTCAATAATTCCTATTTCAGAAACAACAGAAGTATATGCTTTTGGTGGAAGAAACTACAGAGATACAAACGCTTATGCATTTTCTAGAAGTAGTTTTGCTGATGGAGATAATAGATCAGTGCCTAGCATTTATCCAAATGGTTTTACGCCAAGAATTACGTCAATAATTACAGATGGATCTCTTTCTGCTGGTGTTAAACATGAGTTAGATAATGGATGGAACCTAGATTTTAATAATACTTATGGAGTAAATAAATTTCATTATTTCATAAAAGACTCAAATAATGCTTCTTTAGGAAGTGCATCTCCAACAGATTTTGATGCTGGAGGTCATAGTCTTTCACAAAATACGACAGGTTTAGATTTTAGTAAATACTTTGAAAAAACTGCAGAAGGTTTAAATATTGCTTTTGGACTAGAATACAGAACTGAAAATTTTCAAATTTTTGCAGGTGACGAAGCTTCTTATGGTTTGTACGATACAAATGGTATCATACTTACTAATCCCGCTTTACAAACTGTAGCTAAAGACTCAAACAACGATGATTTACCAGGGGGATCACAAGGTTTTCCAGGATATAGCCCAGATAATGAAATAGATAGAAGTAGAACGAATATTGGTTTATATTTTGATACAGAATTAAACATAAGTGAATCATTTTTAGTTAGTGCAGCTATACGTTATGAAGATTATAGTGATTTTGGTAATACATTTAATTATAAATTAGCAAGTAGATATAAAGTAAGCGATAATTTATCTTTTAGAGGATCTGTATCTAGTGGATTTAGAGCACCTTCTCTAGCGCAAATATATTACAATCTAAAGTTTACAAATATAGTTGCAGGTAAATCAGTACCATCTTTATTATCAGCAAATAATAGTACTGTTACAAAAGCATTTGGTATTGGAGATTTACAAGAAGAGAACGCCTTAAATACAAGTATTGGTTTTACTTATAAGACTGGTGGATTTACAGCTACAATAGATGCATATTCTATTTCTGTTGATGATAGAATTATTTTAACTGATAATTTTACAGATCAAACAATATTAGCCCCTTTAGGTGTTGATGCTGCTCAATTTTTTGCAAATGGTGTAGATACAAAAACAAGTGGAGTTGATATTGTATTAAATTACAAAACTACAATTGGAGAAGGTCATAAATTAGATATAGGTTTAATAGGTAATCTAAATAAATTAGAGATTAAAGAAGTTCACAATGGTTCTTTAAATCCTTATACCTTCTTTAGTGGTTTTTCTCAAGCATATTTAGAAGCTGCCGCACCAGATTACAAATTTGGTTTAAACCTAGGATATTCTCACAAAAAATTTGATGCGAACGTTACACTTACACAATTTAGCGAAGTTCAATTACAAGATTTTCAATGGGTAGATTCACCTCCTAGTAGCAAGGCAGAGGCAGATGCTTTATATTTGTCCGCTACGGATATCTATGAAGCTACATTAACTACAGATGTTAGTTTAGGTTATGAATTAACTGATAAAATAAAATTAACTTTAGGAGCAAATAATTTATTCAACAAATACCCAACTCCACAATTTGATGGTTGGACAGATCAGGGAGGATTAGCTGACTCCGTACAAATGGGTTCAGATGGTGCTTATTACTTTACAAGAGTTAGTTTTAATTTCTAAGAAATAATACTTACAAACAAAAACACCCAAGTCTATAGATTTGGGTGTTTTTGTTTGTAAAAAATAAAGTTTTAACTTTATTCATTATGCATAAAACTTTGTTTAGCTAGTAATTCTTCTTCTGTCTCAACAACATCATCATCTGGCACACAACAATCTACAGGACATACTGCTGCACATTGGGGTTCTTCATGAAAACCTTTACATTCTGTACATTTATCGGGAACAATGAAATAGACCTCATCAGAGATAGGTTCTTGATCTTCATCGGCGTTTATAGACTTACCATTCGGCAAAACAGCATTTCCTGCTAAATCTGTACCTTGTGAATAGTTCCAATCCTCTGCTCCTTCATAAATTGCTGTGTTAGGACATTCAGGCTCGCAAGCTCCACAATTTATACACTCATCTGTTATTATAATTGCCATAGTTTTCTGTTCTGTTTTTGTACCTTTGCAATTGCAAAAATAAAGCCAAAATCATAGACAACCAAAATAAATGAATAGTATTCAAAATAGAATTACTGCTTTCACAAAATTAGGAGCTTTTTTAAGTCAATTTTCTGTCGAAAAAATAAATAAAATCGATGGTATTGAACATAATGAAATATTTTTTGATGGTTTTTTACATCAAATAAAACTTGCAGAAGAAAATAACTCTTGGTTTACTAAAGAAAACATATTACTAGCATTAAATAGTCTAAGTAAATCATTAACCAGAAATAACCTAACCACATTTACCAAAAATCATAATTTAGATGTAAACTCAACTAAAAAAGTCGCCATTATAATGGCGGGAAACATTCCTTTGGTTGGATTTCATGATTTTTTATCAGTCTTAATTTCAGGTCATGCTGTTTTAGTAAAACAATCCTCTAATGACAAACACCTTTTACCCTTTTTAGCAAAGTATTTGGAATATGTTGAAGAAGATTTTAAAGGCAAAATTACTTTTACAGAAGAAAAACTGACAGATTTTGATGCTATAATCGCTACAGGAAGCGATAATACGGCGCGTTATTTTGAATTTTATTTCAAAAACAAACCAAATATCATAAGAAAAAGTAGAAATTCTGTAGCCGTAATAACAGGAAAAGAAACTGAAGAAGATTTTATTGAATTATCAAATGATATATTTCAGTATTTTGGTCTAGGATGCAGAAGTGTTTCGAAATTATATGTTCCTAAAAATTATGATTTCGATGATTTTTTTACAGGTATGTTTTCTAAAAAAGACATCATTAATCATGCAAAATATGCAAATAATTACGACTACAATAAAGCTGTTTATTTAATGAGTTTATTTGATTTGTTAGAAAACGGTTTTTTAATGATTAAAGAAGATAAAAGCTACTCTTCTCCTATTGCTACTGTTTTTTATGAGTATTATGACAATGAAATAGATTTAAAAATAAAATTAAATCAAGATAAAGAGAAAATACAATGTATTGTATCTAAAGGTTTTTTAGACAATGAAGTTGCCTTTGGGCAAACACAAAATCCGAAGTTAACAGATTATGCCGATGGGGTAAATACTCTAGACTTTTTATCAAAAATATAAAATAGCTGCCAATTTGTGTATTTGTAGCAAAATAGATTCGAAATGAAGAAACATAATTTTAGTGCAGGTCCCTGTATTTTACCACAAGGAGTTTTAAAAAAAGCATCAGAGGCTCTTTTAAATTTTAACAACGATGACTTGTCATTAATAGAAATTTCTCACAGAAGCAAATCGTTTGTAGATGTAATAGAAAAAGCACGTTCTTTAGCCCTAGAGTTATTAGGATTAGAAAATAAAGGGTACAAGGCGTTATTCTTGCAAGGTGGCGCTAGTTTAGAGTTTTTAATGGTAGCTTATAATTTATTAAATAAAAAAGCTGCATATTTAAATACAGGAACTTGGTCGGACAAAGCCATTAAAGAAGCCAAAGAATTTGGTGAAATGGTTGAAGTTGGATCTTCTAAGGATGAAGGATATACATTCATTCCTAAAGGATATTCAATTCCTGAAGATGCCGATTATTTTCACTGCACGAGTAACAATACAGTTGCAGGAACACAAATGAAAGTTTTTCCAAAAACAAATATTCCTTTAGTTTGTGACATGAGTTCAGATATTTTTTCACGTCAGTTAGACTTTGAAAAATTTGACTTAATCTATGCTGGTGCTCAAAAAAACATGGGTCCTGCAGGAACAACTCTCGTAATTATTAAAGAAGATATTTTAGGGAAAGTAGGAAGACACATTCCTTCAATGTTAAATTATCAAACTCATATTAATAAAGACAGTATGTTCAATACTCCACCCGTATTTGCGGTGTATGTTTCTATGCTAACTTTACAGTGGTTGAAAGATTTAGGTGGAATTGAATTTATTGAAGAAGTAAACAATAAAAAAGCTGCTCTTTTGTATAATGAGATTGATAGAAACTCTTTATTTAAGGGAATTGTTTATAAAGAAGATAGAAGTGCCATGAATGCTACTTTTGTTCTAACTAATAAGGGCTTAACAGAAACTTTTGACAAGATGTGGACAGAAGCTGGAATCAATGGAATAAAAGGACATAGAAGTGTTGGTGGCTACAGAGCGAGTATGTACAACGCTTTACCCCTTTATAGTGTACAAGCATTAGTAGATGTAATGCAAGAATTTGAGAGAAAAGTAATTACAGAGTAAGTTTATAACTCTGAAATATTATTAATAAAGCATAAAGTGTGAGTGGGAAACAATGAACCCCTCTAACTGTTAAATTATTACACAAAAAATTAGAATGAAAATATTAGCAAACGACGGAATATCACAAAGCGGAATTGATGCTTTAGAGGAAAAAGGATTTGAAGTAATTACAATGAAAGTTGCTCAAAATCAATTAGAAAATTATATCAACGAAAACAATATTGATGTAATTTTAGTAAAAGGCTCAACACAAGTAAGACAAGAATTAATTGAGGCTTGCCCTAGTTTAAAACTAATTGGATGTGCTAGTAATAATTTAGATAATATTGATATCGACTTTGCAGAAGACAATGGTGTACATGTAATTAATACACCTAACTCATACGCTAACTCTGTTGCCGAATTAGTTTTTTCACATCTTTTTGGAATGGTAAGATTTCTTCATTCGTCGAATAGAGAAATGCCTTTAGAAGGAGATTCTCGTTTTAATGATTTGAAAAAAGCATATTCTCAAGGAGTAGAGTTAAGAGGAAAAACAATTGGTATAATTGGTTTTGGTAGAGTTGGGCAAGAAGTTGCAAAAATTGCTATTGGTTTAGGCATGCATGTATTAGCTAATGATGATAAAGTTGTAAACGCACCAATAACTTTAGAGTTTTTTAACGGACAGAAATCTACGTTTACAATTAATACAATTGATAAAGAAGAATTATTAAAGGAGTCAGATTTTATTACCTTACATATACCGGAACAAGACGAATACATTATCAATAAAAATGAATTTGATAAAATGAAAGATGGTGTAGGGATTATAAATACTGCAAAAGGTGGAATTTTAAATGAGGTGGACTTAGTATCCGCTATAAACTCTGGTAAAGTGCAATTTGCCGGTTTAGATGTTTTTGAGACAGAACCAACTCCTGCTGTACAATTATTAATGAATCCAGAAATTTCTTTAACTCCAAATATTGGCAGCAGCACAAAAGAATCACAAGACAGAGTTAGCCTAGAATTAGCAAAACAAATAATTACATTATTGAGCTAATCTATGGCAACTGTAAAACCTTTTAAAGCAGTAAGACCCCATAGAAGTAAGGTGGCTTTAGTTTCATCTAAATCTTACGAAATTTATACACCAGAGATGTTAAATTCAAAATTAGCATTTAATCCTTATACATTTTTACATGTTATAAATCCTGGATATAAATATCATAAACAAGATATATCTGGAGAATTACGTTTTAAATTGGTACACAATCGTTATTTAGAGTTTAAAGAAGATAAAATTTTTACACAGGATAAATCTCCTGCTTTTTACATTTATCAAAAAACAACAGCTACCAATGTTTTTTGTGGAATAATTTCCGCAACATCCGTCGACGATTACAATAATAATATTATTAAAAAGCATGAAGGAACTCTAAAAAAAAGAGAGTTACTATTTGAAAATTATTTAAAAAACACAGGTTTTAACGCAGAACCAGTACTACTTACCTACCCTGATAATGATATAATTAACAATGTAATAAATAAATACAAACAGAAAATCGCCGAATACGATTTTTGTACAACAGATAAAAACTCTCATTTACTTTGGGTGGTAGATGACGAAAATGATATTCATAAAATAGTAGATACTTTTAAAGAAATAGACACGCTATATATTGCAGATGGTCATCATAGATCAACATCATCATGCCTATTAGCAAACAACTTAGCGAAAGAGAATCCCGAACATACAGGAAAAGAAGATTATAACTTTTTTATGAGTTATTTACTGCCAGAAAGCCAATTGAGTATTTATGAATTTAATAGATTCATAAAAGACTTAAACGGTTATTCGCCGGATGAATTTTTAATTGAGTTAGATACCTTTTTTATAATTGAAAATCGTGGTCAAGAATTGTATAAACCAAAAGAAAAACATCATTTTTGTATGTATTTAAATAATGAGTTTTATGCTTTATACCTTAGGAAATCAGTTATTAATTTCACAGATGCTTTAAGCAAATTAGATTCTCAAATTCTATACAATACAGTCTTAAAGCCAATATTAGGTATTCAAGATCTGAGAAATGCTTCTAAAATTGTATATTCTCAAAATAAATCTGATAGTTTAGAGCTAAAAACAAAAGTAGATACAGGCGAGTTTAAAGTATCCTTTGGAATGCTGACAACATCCATAAATGAATTAAAAGAAATTGTAAATACAGGTTTATTAATGCCTCCTAAAACCACGTATATTGAACCAAAACTGAGAAGCGCATTAACCATATATGAATTCTAATATGATTAAAGAAAATTTACTTCGCATAAAGAAAAAATTACCAGAAAATGTAACTCTAGTAGCAGTTTCTAAAACAAAACCTATTGCAGATCTGCAAGAAGCTTATGATGCCGGTCAACGTATTTTTGGCGAAAATAAGATTCAAGAAATGGTAGATAAACATAACGTTTTACCTAAAGATATTCAATGGCATATGATTGGACATTTGCAAAGCAATAAGGTAAAGTACATGGCCTCTTTTGTTAATTTAATTCACGGGATTGATAAATTTAAAACTCTTAAAGAAATTAATAAGCAAGCAAAAAAGCACGATAGAATTATCGATTGCTTACTACAGGTTAAAATAGCTAAAGAAGAAACGAAGTTTGGTTTTTCTACTGATGAAATTAAAACTCTTCTAAACTCTAAAGAACTAGCAGATTTAGAGAGTATAAAAATTGTTGGTTTCATGGGAATGGCTTCGTTTACAGAGGATGAACAGCAATTGCAAGAAGAGTTTTTATCACTCAAAACTATTTTTGAGAAGCAAAAGCAAATAACTGACACTAAAAACTGTAAACTCCAAATACTATCTATGGGGATGAGTGGAGATTATCCTCTAGCAATTGCTAATGGAAGCACAATGATTAGAGTAGGAAGCTCTATTTTTGGAAATAGAAATTATAATTAGCGAACCTACTTAAAGAAAAATAAATTGTACGTAATTTTAGATATAGAAACTACTGGAGGTAAATTTAATGAAGAGGGAGTTACAGAAATTGCCATTTACAGATATGATGGACACACTATTGTAGACCAATTTATTAGTCTAATAAACCCTGAAAAACCGATTCAAGAATTTGTTGTAAAACTAACGGGTATTAGCAACAAAATGCTAAAAAATGCACCTAAATTTTACGAGGTTGCAAAACGAATAATAGAAATTACATCAAATTGTATTTTAGTAGCTCACAATACTTCTTTTGATTACAGGATTCTACGTACCGAGTTTCACCGATTAGGATATGAATTTAATAGAAACACTTTATGCACTGTAGAATTAAGTCAGCAGTTAATATTAGATCAACCTTCTTATAGCTTAGGGAAACTAACAAAATCTTTAGGAATACCTATGACCGACAGACATAGAGCGTCTGGCGATGCTCTTGCAACTGTTCAGTTATTTAAATTATTACTTGAAAAAGATACGGAAAAATCAATAATACAAAGTTCTATAAAATACTTTGATCAAAGAAATAAAAAACAAAAACTCAAAAGCTTAATATCAGAAATTCCAGCAGTACAAGGCGTTTTTTATGTACATGATGCCAATGGCAAAGTTATATACATATCTAAAGGCAAAAATATTAAATCGGAAGTAAACAAACTCTTTTTGAAAATAACAAAAAAAGCCCTTAAAATACAAGAAAGAGTAGAAACTATCTCTTTTGATAAGACAGGAAACGAGCTTTTTTCACAACTAAAATACGCTATAGAATTAGAAGTATTATCACCAAAATATAATTTTAAAAAAAAATATAAAAAAACCACGCAAGACTTTAACAATGAAGATTTTATTATCATTGAAAAAGGAAGAGAGGTTGGAGAACACGGCATTATTTTAGTAGAAAAAAATGAAGTGTTCGGTTTTGGATATACCAACCTGAATTATCAAGAAAATAAGTTAGATATTTTAAAATCAGTTTTAACTCCATTTGAAAATAAAATACACGCTAAAAATATTATAAAAAATTATATCAATAAAAATAAGGTTCAGAAAATCATTCGACTATAAATGAAAAAAAAGAAATTTTGTTAAATGAGACAAAGAATTTAAAAAAGTACAAAAGTTTAACAATTGGAAATATCACCTCAAAATAAAATAGATGATATATTTATATTTGTAATATTGTAAAAACAACTATTTGAGTAATATTCAAAAAATATCCTGGAAAGACAGACTTCATGAAATTATATATGAAGCAGATACCAAGGCTGGTAAAATTTTTGATGTAGTTCTCCTATTGGCTATTCTTGCGAGTATTTTATTAGTAATGCTAGAAAGTATAGAAAGTTTTGATGCCAAATACCATAACATTCTAAATTTTGCTGAATGGATTATTACAATCCTGTTTTCCTTAGAATATGTCTTAAGAATCATTTCTATAAAAAAACCACTAAAATATGTATTTAGCTTTTACGGTATTATAGATTTACTTTCAACAATACCTAAATATCTGTCGATGTTTTTCGTTGGTTCATCACATTTTGCAGCACTAAGAGCCTTGCGTTTATTAAGAATATTTCGAATTCTAAAACTAACTAGATATATCGGAGCTTCAGAAAAATTATTAATTGCTTTAAAAGCAAGTAAAGCTAAAATTTCAGTTTTCTTATTTTTTGTAATAATATTATGTATAATACTGGGTACTTTTATGTACATAATAGAAGGTGCAGAAAATGGTTTTACGAGTATTCCTAGGAGCGTTTATTGGGCAATTGTAACTCTTACTACAGTTGGTTATGGAGACATCGCACCTCATACTCCTTTTGGTCAATTTATTGCAAGTATTATTATGATTCTCGGTTATGGAATTATTGCAATTCCTACGGGAATCGTTAGTTCAGAAATGACTAAAAACACAAATAACGAAGTACATACAAATACGCAATCATGCAAAAATTGCTCTATTGAAAACCACAAAGATGAAGCCGAATTTTGTTATAATTGTGGTAGCAAACTAAATTAAATGACTTCTAATAACTCTCTAATTACAATTGTTGGTCCGACTGCCATTGGTAAAACTGCATTAAGCATACAACTCGCAAAACATTTTAAAGCAGATATTATTTCTTGTGACTCGAGACAGTTTTATAAAGAAATGACGATAGGAACTGCTGTTCCTGAAGCTGATGAGTTATCAGCTGTAAAACATCATTTTATTCAAAACAGAAGTATTTTTGATGATTATAATGTCGGCGAATTTGAAAGAGATGCACTTTCTAAATTAGATGAACTTTTTAAAGAAAATCCAATTCAGATTATGGTGGGTGGCTCTGGTTTATATGTAGACGCTGTTTTAAAAGGATTGGATTATTTTCCGGAAGTAGATCCTGAGATTAGGGATAAATTAAACCAAGAATTAGAAACAAAGGGCTTACTATATCTTCAAGAAAAATTGAAAAAATTAGATTTGGAAACCTATAATACGATTGAGATTGAGAATCATAAAAGAGTGACAAGAGCTCTAGAAGTTTGCATTGGTTCTGGAACACCCTATTCTACTTTTAAAAACAAAACAAAAGCACCTCGAAATTTCAATATAATTAAAATAGGATTAAATGCCGATAGAGAGATTATCTACTCAAGAATTAATCAGCGTGTAGATATTATGATTAAAAATGGTTTGATAGAAGAGGCATCAGAGATCTATCAACATAAAAAATTAAATGCACTACAAACAGTTGGGTACAGAGAATTGTTTTCATATTTCGACAAAAAAATTACGAAAGAATTTGCGATTTCTGAAATTAAAAAAAATACAAGAAGATTTGCAAAAAGACAATTAACTTGGTTTAAAAAAGATGAAAATACATTGTGGTTTAATTATTTAACAGACTTACATACTATTATCACTGAAGTTTCTGATAAAATTAACATTGCAAAACGTTAAAAGACTTCTGCAATTCATTCACTTTTATATCTTTGTCTCACACAAAAAAACAAATCATGAAATCAAAAATAATATTTATTTGTATCGCTTTATTAAGCACTATCTCTATTGCTCAATCTAAAGTTGGTACTGTTGATAGTGAATATATTTTAAAGCTAATGCCAGAGACAGCTATTGTTAGCGAAAGATCTCAAGCGTATGGAGCAAGATTAGATTCTTCTTTTTCCATTAAAGTAAAAGAATATCAAACAAAAATTGAGACTTTAAATAAAAATGAAAAGACTATGGAAACTAGCGCAAAAGAGGCAACTTATAAAGAGCTAGCAGAAATGGAGGCAAACATTAAAAAATATCAACTAAATGCTAAGAAATTAATGAAAATTAAAAGTGATGAATTAATGCGTCCTTTATATAAAAAATTAAGCGAAGCAATAGCTTTAGTTTCAAAATCTGAAAACTATACACAAATTTTAACAATTTCTGGAAATGAGTTTGCTTATCTAGACGTTAACTATGATATTACAGAATTAGTTATTAAAAGTTTGGGTATTGAAATACCAGTAGCTGAAAAAAAATAACACTCCTAATTTTAGGAATTAAAACTCACAAATTTGTGTGTTTTTTTTTGCTTTAAATAGTATTTAGTTAGCATTATTTTGAGTTTAAAAAACTTATAGAATTTCGGAGATTAGGAGTCTTTAGAATAAATTCTATCTTTTAATAATTATAGTAATTTCACTCATTTGTATTTCTATATTTTTAAAATAAATACTTCTATCCATATTTTGAGTCAGGTGCAATTTCTGAACTTTAATTTAAACTATTTTTAATTTGTATGAGTGTTTGATTCGTTAGCTAGTTAATTAAAAAACTTCATTAGTATCTTTTAAAAAATTCTATTTATACTTTTAGAAGACTCTTACGTATTGAAATATAAAAAGTTGTACAATAAAAATCAAAAAGTTGTACAATATTTATAAAAATATTGTACAATAAATTCTTAAAAATTGTACAACTTTTAAAAAATGGGTAATGAACGACCTGTATGTAAGCTAGTACCCTTATTTTATTATATTATGCAATAAAAAGCAGATCATAAAGGTAATTTGTTGCAGCTATTGCCTTAAACCCATTCTTTAAAATTAAAAAACAAGAAATATTACAAAAGGAATAAAGTATAAATACATTAACACAAATAACAAAAAAAAACATCCAAAATTGGATGCTTTTTTTAATATATTAAAAATGCTACTTTTTATTTATTCAAGTACATTTTACGTCTTGAATATAAATCATAAAATGCATCATCTTTTAAACTATCAATAAACAAAATACTTTCTCCTGTCGATTTCATCTCTGGTCCTAGTTTTTTATCAACATTAGGGAATTTGTTAAATGAGAAAACAGGTTGCTTAATTGCATACCCTTCTAATTGAGGATTAAAATTAAAATCTGATACTTTATTATGACCTAGCATTACTTTAGTTGCATAATTTACATAAGGTTCTTTGTAAGCTTTGGCAATAAAAGGAACTGTTCGAGAAGCTCTTGGGTTTGCTTCTATAATATAAACAACATCATCCTTAATTGCAAACTGAATATTTATCAAACCGACAGTTTTTAATTCTGTTGCAATTGTGCGTGTATGATCTTTAATTTGTTGCATTACAAATTCACCTAAATTAAAAGCTGGTAAAGTTGCATTAGAATCTCCAGAATGAATTCCACAAGGTTCTATATGCTCCATAATACCAATTATATACACATTACCATCGGCATCACAAATGGCATCTGCTTCTGCTTCAATTGCCCCATCTAAGTAATGATCTAACAATAATTTATTACCAGGCATTCTACCAAGTAAATCAACGACATGCTTTACCAATTCTTCTTTATTGATTACAATTTTCATTCCCTGCCCTCCTAAAACATAAGAGGGTCTCACCAAAATTGGAAAATTTAATTTATCAGCTAAAACTAGAGCTTCATCTGCAGTTTCTGCGATACCATATTCGGGAAAAGGAATTTTATTATCTTTTAACATCGCTGAAAACCTTCCTCTATCTTCCGCTATATCTAAAGCTTCGAAAGAAGTACCGATAATCTTAATTCCGTATTTTGTTAATTTTTCAGCTAACTTTAAGGCTGTTTGTCCACCGAGTTGTACAATAACTCCTTCTGGTTTTTCGTGACGAATAATGTCATAAATATGTTCCCAAAAAACAGGTTCGAAATATAATTTATCAGCTGTATCAAAATCTGTAGAAACGGTCTCTGGATTACAATTAATCATAATTGTTTCGTAACCACATTCTGAAGCTGCTAAAACACCGTGTACACAACAATAATCAAACTCTATTCCCTGACCAATTCTGTTGGGTCCAGAACCTAAAACAATAATTTTCTTTTTATCAGTAACAATACTCTCGTTTGCTATGGTTATTTCTCCGTTTGCAGTTTCAATTTCATTTTCGAAAGTTGAATAATAATAAGGAGTTTTTGCCTTAAACTCAGCTGCACAGGTATCTACTAATTTAAAAACACGTTGTACTTTTAATTCTTCCCTCTTGGTATAAACTTCACTTTCTAAACAATCTAGCATATGCGCTATTTGTCTATCTCCGTAACCTTTTTGCTTAGCCTCTAACAACAAATCTCTTTGAATTGTCTCAACTGTATAAGTAGAAATTTCTTTTTGTAATTGAAATAACTCTTCATATTGCTTTAAATACCACATATCAATTTTTGTGATATCATGAATCTGACTTAGTGGAATTCCGATTGCAATTGCATCGTAAATAGCAAAAACACGATCCCAACTTGCATTGGTTAATTTCTCTATAATTTGGTCATAATCTGTGTAACCTTTTCCGTCTGCACCTAAACCATTACGTTTAATCTCTAGCGACTGTGTTGCTTTATGCAATGCTTCTTGGAAAGAACGTCCAATTCCCATTACTTCTCCAACAGACTTCATTTGCAAACCTAAAGTTCTGTCTGAACCTTCAAATTTATCGAAATTCCAACGAGGTATTTTTACAATTACATAATCTAAAGTTGGCTCAAATAATGCTGATGTAGATTTTGTAATTCCATTTTCTAACTCATCTAATGTATAACCAATCGCTAATTTTGTAGCTACTTTTGCAATAGGATACCCCGTTGCTTTAGACGCTAATGCAGATGAACGAGAAACACGTGGATTAATTTCTATAGCAATAATGTCCTCTTTTTCGTCTGGAGAAACCGCAAATTGTACGTTACAACCACCTTCAAAATCTCCAATAGAACGCATCATATGAATTGCCATGTCACGCATTTTCTGAAATGTAGTATCAGAAAGTGTCATTGCTGGGGCAACCGTGATAGAATCTCCGGTATGAATTCCCATAGGGTCCATATTTTCGATAGAACAAATAATAACAACATTATCGTTCTTATCTCGCAATAACTCTAACTCATATTCTTTCCATCCCATCATCGCTTTGTCAATCATCACCTCATGTATTGGTGATGCTTCTAAACCGAAACTTAATAGTTGATCAAAATCTTCTGCCTTATATACAATAGAAGCTCCTGCTCCACCTAAAGTATATGAAGAACGAATAACTAATGGGAAACCAAACTCTTGAGCAATTTCTTTTCCTTTTAAAAATGATGTAGCTGTTGCTTGAGGCGCCATTGGCACCCCAATATTAATCATTAATTCTCTAAACTGTTCTCTGTCTTCAGTAATATTAATGGCGTCAATATCAACACCTATTAAATTCACATTAAAATCTTCCCAAATTCCTTTATCATCTGCTTCAATACATAAATTTAATGCAGTTTGCCCACCCATAGTAGGCAAAACAGCGTCAATTTGTGGATGCTCTTTTAAAATTTGAATAATAGATTTTGTTGTTAAAGGAAGCAAATAAATATGATCAGCCATCGAGGGGTCGGTCATAATAGTTGCAGGATTCGAATTAATTAAAATTGTTTCAATTCCATCTTCTCTTAAAGAACGGAGTGATTGTGAACCAGAATAATCAAATTCACAAGCTTGTCCAATAACAATAGGTCCAGATCCGATAATTAAAACTGATTTGAGGTCTTTTCTTTTTGGCATTGTGTTTTAGTTGTTGTAGTTGTAATTGTAGTTGTATACTTATTTATTTAGTAAAAATAGTTAATGCTTGGGTATAAAAAAAGGTGTTACTTAAAAAAGTAACACCTCATATATATCAACAAATGTTAACCATTTATTTTTTATGTCTAGTTTCAGACGAAACAGAAATTTTCTTTCTTCCTTTTGCTCTTCTACGAGCTAATACTTTTCTACCGTTAGCAGAAGCCATTCTTTCCATGAAACCATGTTTATTTCTTCTCTTTCTTTTTGACGGTTGGTACGTTCTTTTCGGCATTATATGTATTTTTTTAAAGTGTCTTCTTAATTACTAACTATTACTTAAAATAATTTAACTACTTTTAAGCGTTGGCAAATATACAACTGTTTTTATTTTTGACAAACACTATTTCAAAAAAAAATAAAATATTTTAACTCAACACTAAAGAACATTTTTTACAAATGTTTTTGCCTTTTTTATTTGCCATAAATACTAGAGTTACTATTTTTGCCCAAACCTAAGAATACCATGAGTAACACTAAATACGTTTTTGTAACCGGAGGCGTAACATCATCACTTGGAAAAGGAATTATTGCAGCTTCTTTAGCCAAATTATTGCAGCAAAGAGGATTTTCTGTAACTATCCAAAAACTAGACCCATATATTAATATAGATCCAGGAACTTTAAATCCATACGAACATGGAGAGTGCTATGTTACAGATGATGGAGCAGAAACTGATTTAGATCTTGGTCATTATGAGCGTTTTTTAAACATTCCTACCAGCCAATCCAATAACGTTACTACAGGTAAAATTTATCAATCTGTAATTAATAAAGAACGTAAAGGCGAGTTCTTAGGAAAAACAGTACAAGTGATCCCTCATATTACTGATGAAATTAAACGTAGAATTCAAATTTTAGGTGAAACTGGTGATTATGATATCGTCATTACAGAAATTGGCGGAACTGTGGGTGATATTGAATCTTTACCATACGTTGAGTCTGTCAGACAAATGCTTTGGGAAAAAGGATCAGAAAATGCTATTGTTATTCATTTAACATTAGTGCCTTACTTAGCCGCAGCAGGGGAGTTAAAAACAAAACCTACACAACACTCTGTTAAAATGTTAATGCAAAGTGGTGTTAGTCCAGATATTTTAGTGTGTAGAACAGAACACGAAATTTCTGATGAAATTAAACGCAAACTTGCTTTATTCTGCAACGTAAAGAAAGAAGATGTTGTACAATCTATAGACGCAGAAACAATATACGATGTCCCTAACCTAATGTTAGAGCAAGGTTTAGACTCTGTTGTTCTAAAAAAGTTAAAATTATGTTCTAAAGGAGAACCAGAATTAAAAGTTTGGAATAACTTCTTACAGAAACATAAAAATCCAAAACATGAAGTAGAAATTGCTTTAATTGGTAAATACATTGAGCTACAAGATTCTTATAAATCAATTACTGAAGCTTTTATTCATGCAGGTTCATCTAATGAAACTAAGGTAAAAGTGCGTTGGGTTCATTCTGAAAATTTAAACACAGATAATGTTGAAGCACAATTAAAAGACGTCAACGGAATTTTAGTTGCTCCCGGTTTTGGTGATAGAGGAATTGATGGGAAAATAAAATCAGTACAATATGCAAGAGAAAATAATATTCCCTTCTTTGGAATTTGTTTAGGAATGCAAATGGCTGTTATCGAATATGCTAAAAACGTATTAGATTTAAAAGATGCCTTTTCTACAGAAATGAAAAAAGATTGTAAAAATCCTGTTATCAACTTAATGGAAAGCCAAAAAGATGTTACTGAAAAAGGAGGAACAATGCGTTTAGGTGCATGGGATTGTGAACTTACAGAAAACTATAAGACATACAAGGCTTATAAATCTAAAAACATTAGCGAACGTCATAGACATCGCTATGAGTTTAATAATGAATATTTACAACAAATTGAACTTAAAGGAATGAAAGCTACAGGTATTAATCCTAAAACAGGATTGGTAGAAGTTGTAGAAATACCAGCTCATCCTTGGTTTGTTGGTGTACAATACCATCCTGAATATAAAAGTACGGTATTAAATCCACATCCACTATTTGTAGATTTTATAAAAGCGGCTTTAGAGCAATCTAAAAACTAGTCGTGACTAGTTAAGAGTATTTGAAATCGATAACTCTCAGCTGCTTTTAAAGAATCATACTAAAAAGGGAATAATATTTGAGCTATTAATAAACAAAGTAGGAGAAGCATAAAAATGAACAGATAAAATGCTTTTCAACAACATTTGTCATTAAATATCAAAAATTAAATGACAGGTTGACATTTAAAAATAACATATGGAAAAAAAGAAATTCGATCTCAACTCCTTCATAGGAATGATATTATTAGGCGGTATTTTATTATACTGGATGAATATTAATAAACCAGAAGAAATTAATGACTCCTCAACAAAAAATGAGCAAGTTCAAAACGTAACTGAAAATACAATAAATACCGCTGCAACAAGCAGTCCTGTTTTTGAAAATGATTCTTTAAAGAGAATAGCCTTAACAAACAATTTTGGAGCATTTGCACAAAGTGCTATTAATGGTACTGAAGGAACTACTGTTTTAGAAAATGAATTGGTTAAACTTGTGATTAATAATAAAGGTGGACAAATTATAGAGGCCGAAATTAAGAACTACAAAACATACGATTCCTCACCATTATATATGATAAAGGATAATAATGCTTCTTTTAATATCAATTTTGGTACAACAGACAACAGAATCTTAAACACAAAAGATTTGTTCTTTGAACCAAATATTTCTAAAAATGGAGAAAGTACAATCGTTTCAATGAAATTAAAAGTTTCTGAATCTCAGTTTTTAGAATATAGATATGCATTAAACCCAAGTGAATATTTGATAAATTTTGCTGTTCGTTCTCAAGGTTTAAGTACTATTATTAATTCATCTAACACGATTAATTTAGATTGGTCTTTAGATGGGTATAGACATGAAAAAAGTTTAAAGACTGAAAATACAATGTACTCTCATCTTTATTACAAAACAGAGGGTGAGGTAGATTACTTAAATGTTGGTAATACAGAATTAATAAATGATGTAGATTGGGTCTCTTACAAACAACATTTCTTTTCATCGAGCCTACTATCAGACACTCCTTTTAATAATGCCACCGTTACCTCAACAGAGTTAGTGAAAAATGAGGAAATAGACTCTGTATATACAAAACGTTATGAATTCAAGGCTCCTTTAGCTTTAACAAATGGCGAATTAAATTATAACATGAAGTGGTTTTACGGACCGAGTGATTATAATCTTTTAAGTGGAGAGCAGTTTAAAGGAACAGATTTAGATAAGACGGCAGATCTAGGTTGGGGAATTTTCGGTTTCTTAAACAGAACAATATTTTATCCTGTTTTTAACTTTTTAAAAGGGTTCTTATCTAATTTTGGATTAATTATTATTTTAATGACAATTGTTGTTAGAATTATCATGTCTCCTTTAGTTTACAAGTCTTATTTATCTAGTGCAAAAATGAAGGTTATTAGACCTGAATTAACTGCTTTAAATGAGAAATACCCTGGAAAAGAGAATGCAATGAAGCGTCAACAAGAAACTATGGCGATTCAACGAAAAGCAGGAGTAAGTATGCTTTCTGGTTGTATACCTGCATTACTTCAAATGCCTGTATTCTTTGCATTATTTAAATTTTTCCCTACGAACTTAGCACTGAGACAACAAAACTTTTTATGGGCAAATGACTTATCTTCTTATGATATCATTTACAAATTGCCTTTTAATGTTCCGTTTTATGGAGATCATGTAAGTTTATTTCCAATATTAGCCTCTATTGCCATTTTCTTTTACATGAAAATGAATCAAAGTCAACAAGCAAACATGCAAGCACCAGCGCAAGAGGGTATGCCAGATATGGGGAAAATGATGAAGTATATGATTTACTTCTCTCCTATTATGATGTTGTTCTTCTTTAATAATTATGCGAGTAGTTTAAGTTTATACTACTTTATATCTAACTTATTAACCATAACGATAATGTTAGTGATTAAAAACTATATAATTGATGAAGACAAGATTCACGCACAAATTGAGGAAAACAAAAAGAAACCTGAAAAAGCAAAGAGTAAATTTCGTCAAAAAATAGATGAAGCTATGAAGCAAGCCCAAGAACAGCAGGCATTACAGAAAAAAAGAAAATAAAAATCATAAAAAAAACCGAAACGTAAATGTTTCGGTTTTTTTTATGATCTAAGTTTAAAACAATCTTATTTTTCGTGGTTTGTTTCAGAATCTGTGTCAGAAATCTCTTTTTTCGCCTTAAACTTACGTGTTCCCTCATACAATTCGTATTTTACAAACTTACAGTTTAAATCTCCATTTTTCAGAGCAATTCTTTTGGACGTTCGTAAGCCTACGCATTTTAAAGCGTCTGTATCTGAGGTTATTAGCCAAGCCATTGAACCGGGATAATTGTGTTTTAATGTATCTCCTATTTTTTTATAAAATTCTTCTGTATCTATATTTAAACGCTCACCATAAGGTGGATTAAATAAAATGGTAGTGTTACCAAATACTTCTTTCTTAGAGTTAAAAAAATTGACATGATGCACTCCTATAAACTCACTTAAATTCGCGTTTTCAATATTTGCTTGCGCTTTCTGCACAGCCGACGGCGCTTTATCGAATCCCATAATTTTAAAATGAGAAGAACGAATTTTCTTTAATAGCGCATCTTGAATTGTAAAATACAAATCTTCATCATAGTCTTTCCAATTCTCAAACGCAAATAATTTTCTGTTGATATTAGCAGGAATGTTATTTGCAATCATTGCAGCTTCAATTAAAATTGTACCCGAGCCACACATTGGATCTATAAAATTTTCTTCACCTGTATAACCAGACATTAAAACCATACCAGCAGCCAAAACTTCGTTTATTGGCGCAATATTAGTTGCTGTTCTGTACCCCCTTTTGTGCAAAGAATCTCCTGAAGAATCTAAAGAAACAGTTAACCATTCTTTATGAATGTGAATATGAATTTTTAAATCTGGATAATCCAAATCTACATTAGGCCTTTTACTATATTTATGACGAAAATAATCTGCAACTGCATCTTTCGACTTTAGAGAGATATAATGTGAATTTGATGTAAAATTCTTTGAGTTTACTACTGCACCAATTGCAAAAGTACCATCAGTTTCTAAATAATTCTCCCATTTTATTTTCTGAATTGCTTCATACAAGTCTTCTTCATCATAAATTTTACAAACTTTTACTGGTTTTAAAATTCTTACAGCGGTTCTTAAAGCGATATTTGCTTTGTACATAAAACCTTTATCACCCCTAAAAGAAACCACTCTGATGCCTTCTTTAACATCTTGAGCTCCAAGTTGTTTTAACTCATTTGCCAAAACACTTTCTAAACCAAAAAGTGTTGTTGCTGTCATTTTAAAATCTTTGTTCATACTCATAAAATTGACTGCAAAAATACATTTTATTAATAGGATAAATAGTAATTAAATTTTTCATTTTTTGAAACGTAAGATTTAGTTACTTTTACAGTCTGTAATTCGAAAGCTTTCCAATTACCAGGTTCAAGTAATTATAAACCAAATTTAGTAAAGCATTAAGATTAGATTATTGCAATTTTATATAAATGAAAACAAAAGATTGGTTTACAGATTGGTTTAACACTCCATATTATCATATTCTCTATAAAGACAGAAATGATGATGAAGCGCAATTGTTTATGAAGCATATTACTGCTTTTTTAAATTTACCAAAAGAAACTCATATTTTAGATTTACCATGTGGTCGAGGTCGTCATTCTGTATTTTTAAATTCATTAGGTTATAAAGTCACTGGAGGAGATTTGGCTGCAAATAGCATTGAATTAGCAAAAAAGTTCGAGAACAAGACGTTAAATTTTAAAGTACAAGATATGCGTGCGCCATTTAAGAGTAGGTACGATGCCGTATTTAATCTATTTACTAGTTTTGGTTATTTTGAAGATGATAGAGAAGATATTTTAATTCTAAATAACATTAAACAAAGTTTAAAAAAAGATGGTTTCTTTGTGTTCGATTTTTTGAATGCTGAAAAAGTAAAATTAAATATAGTTGCTAAAGAAATAAAAGTAGTGAACTCGATTACTTTTAACATTAAAAGAGAAATTAAAAATGGTTTTATTCTAAAGCATATTTCATTTTTTGCCGATGGAAAAAATCACTCTTACACAGAACAAGTGAAATATTTAGATCTAGATAAAATGACGACTTTCTTTGAAAAAGTTGGTTTTACAATTACAAATGTTTTTGGGGATTATAATTTAAATGCATTCGAAGACAAAACTTCTGATCGATTAATTCTTATTGCAAAATGAGTTATATTTTCTTAATAGCCTCTGTTCTTTTTGGCTCAATATTGGTTTTTATTTTAAAACCAAACAATAAATTGGTGCATTTATTATTAGCATTTAGCGGAGCTTATCTTTTATCGGTTACTATCTTACATTTATTACCATTAGTGTATATTGAAAATACAGCATATAAAAAAGTAGGAATTTTTATTTTATCCGGAATTATTATTCAGTCTATTTTAGAATCTTTTTCTAAAGGTGCAGAACATGGTCATATTCATATTCACACTAACAGAAAAGAATTTCCAACATTATTATTTGTAAGTTTATGCATACACGCTTTTTCTGAGGGCTTACCTATTCATAATACTAATGATAATTTGTTATGGGCAATTGTAATACATAAAATACCTATCGCTGTCGTTTTAACTACTTTTTTAATTCAAGCTAAATACCCGAAAAAAACAACTTATGTTTTTTTAATAGTTTTCGCATTCATGAGTCCCCTGGGAATGTTATTCGGAGATAAAATCCTTTTTTTCACAACTTATGCATCAGAAATTACTGCTCTAATTATTGGTGTTTTTCTTCACATATCTACCATTATACTGTTTGAAAGTACCGAAAACCATAAGTTTAACCTTAAGAAGTTTATTGCCATTCTTTTAGGTATTTTATTGACCATTTTTACTTTATAGTTTTTTACCTCGATATAATCTTTGAACTTTTGAATGCGTTTCTAGTATAAGTTTATTTCAATAAACACTTTGCATTATTTAAAGTTTGAAAAAGAAAACTATTTTCAATTTTAGAATATTCCAATCCTTTAAGTATAGAAAACCTCTAAATGTATAGAGAAAGATTTTCTGACAAATAAAAATTTTTCAGAAAGACAGTGTCTCCTATTTAAAAATCATAAAAAAAGAGTAATTTGGCTCAAAATTGTCTAAAACCAAAATGAAAATTAATAGATCTTGTTTAATTCTTTTTATTATTCCTCTACTTTCTTTTTCAGCTCATAAGTATTATCTGAGTCTAACTCAAATAGAATATAGAAGTGAAAAAAAATCAGTTCAAATAACAATTAATGTTTTTATAGACGATATAGAAACTGCTCTAAATAGAGATTACAATATTGATTTAAAACTCCACACAAAAAAGGAACTAAAAGATAATAATGTTTATTTTCTAAAATATTTAAAAGAAAAACTTCATTTTAAGATTGATAACATACCCAAAGAATTCAATTATATAGGAAAAGAATATGAGGGGGATCTCGTCTATTTTTATCTAGAAATTGAAAATATAAAAGAAGTAAATAGCATTGAAATTCAAAATAAAATTTTAACGAAACATTTTTTAGAACAACAAAATTTAATCAAATATAAGGACGGTGATAAACATAAAAGCATTTTATTAACTGCCAAAAATGATAAAGGTTTATTAAAACATTAATTTTTTTAACTCTCGCAATCCTTAAATTTTGCACAAATAAAATCCAAACCAAATGAAAAGAATTACGCTACAATTACTAACTGTTTTTTTTATTGGAGCATCCGTATTTGCTCAAGAAAAAATTACAAAACAAGGACATACAAATCAAAATAAGTTTAAACAACTTAAAGATGAATTGGCAACTCCTAATAGTCAAAGAACTGCTTCTGGCGCTCCCGGTGTAAATTATACCCAACAAAAGGTAGATTATATAATGGATATTGTGTTAGATGACGAACATCAAAAAATTACGGGTAAAGAAACCATTCTTTATCATAATAATTCTAAAGATGAATTAGCTTATTTATGGGTACAATTAGACCAAAATGTAAGAGCAAAAAATTCTAAGTCTCGAGATATCGCACCCAATAAAATTCCAGAAGTGATTAATAAAAAATGGTTTGACCGCAGCTTTCCCTCAACCCCCTTTGACGGAGGTTTTAATATTATGAGCGTGACTAATATTGACGGAAGTAAACTATCGCACACAATAAACCAAACAATGATGCGTATTGATTTACCAAAACCCTTAGCGTCTGGAAAAACATTTTCTTTTAAAATTGAGTGGTGGTACAACATTAACAATCACAGAAAAGATGGGGGTAGATCAGGTTTCGAACACTTTACAGAAAACAACAATAATAATTATGTAATTGCCCAATTTTTCCCAAGATTATGTGTTTATGATAATGTTGAAGGATGGCAAAACGACCAATTTTGGGGTAGAAGTGAATTTGCATTAGAATTTGGAGATTATACTGTGAATATTACAACACCTAAAGATCATATGTTAGGTGCTACTGGAGTTTTACAAAATGAAAAAGAAGTACTTACAAAAAATGAATTAAATAGGTTATCTATAGCAAGAAAAACCTACGATAAACCGGTCTTAATTCGAACTCAACAAGAAGCTACCAAAATAGAAAAAACCAAATCTAAAGAAACTAAAACTTGGAAATTTATTGCCAAAAACGTGAGAGATTATGCATTTGCAACTTCAAGAAAATTTATTTGGGATGCAATGGCAGTAGATATTAATGGCAAATCTGTTATGGCTTATTCTTTATACTCTAAAGAAGCGAACCCTTTATACGGTGAACATTCTACAAGAGCGGTTGCCCAAACTTTAAAAACATATTCTAAATACACATTCGATTATCCTTATCACAAGGCAATTTCTGTTGATGGACAAATGGGAATGGAATATCCCCAAATCTGTTTTAATCCAGGAAGACCAGAAGCTGACGGAACTTATTCTGATAGAGTAAAATACAGAATGATAAAAGTAACAATCCATGAAGTTGGACACAACTTTTTTCCAATGATTGTAAATTCCGATGAAAGACAATGGACTTGGATGGATGAAGGATTAAATTCTTATGTAGAAATGTTAGCAGAATTGGCTTATGACAAAAACTTTCCTATCACTAGGGGCTATCCAAAAAATATTGTCAAATATATGAGTGGAGATCAATCTAAAATTGCACCAATTATGACCAAAGGAGACAATGTATATGAATTTGGTAATAATGCATATGGTAAACCTGCAACGGCCTTATGGATTTTAAGAGAAACTATTATGGGACACGATTTATTTGATCATGCATTTAGAACCTACTCGCAAAGATGGATGTTTAAACACCCTACTCCAGCAGATTTCTTCAGATCAATGGAAGATGCTTCTGGAGTTGATTTAGATTGGTTCTGGAGAGGTTGGTTTTATTCCACTGATGTAAATGATATTGGTATTAAAAGTGTAAAAAAATATCATACCAAAATAGTCGGAGATAACGTTAATTTTATTGAGGACAAAACAGAAGGATTAGGTTTTGGTGCTAAAAAGGGAAAAAATTCAAAATATCATTATGAAATTACATATAATAAACCCGGTGGATTAGTAATGCCAATTATCGTTCAATTTACTTATACAGATGGATCAAGTGAAAGAAAAGTATATCCTGCTCAAATTTGGAGGTATAATGATAAAGAAATAACTAAAGTGTTTTCTACATCGAAAGAACTTTCCAAAATAATAATAGATCCTAACCAAGAAACTGCGGATGTAGATACATCTAACAATAATTGGCCAAAAGAAAGTAAGAATCAATTTGAAAAATTTAAAAGTAAAATTAAAGGCTAAAAATTTCACAAAAAATATGAAAGCGACATCTGTAGATGTCGCTTTTTTTCTTCTCTAATTCTGGTATTTAATAAATATTTGTTAAATTTTTCAACTTTTTCAACTTTTTTATAACGATATCATTAGCTTCGCTAACACTATTAATTAAAAATATAAAATGAGAAAAATATCTTTACTAATTTTTTCTTTATTCTTTATTGTTACTGCCACTATTGCGCAAGAAAAAAAAGAGAAAAAGAAAACTCAACAAGGACACATTGACCAAAACAAATTCAGACAAATGAAAGATGTTTTGGCGACACCAAACGATCAGCATACAGCTTCAGGTGCTCCTGGCCACCAATATTCTCAACAAAAAGTTGATTATGTTATGGATATTCGTTTAGAGGAAAGTACTAACAAAATATATGGTGATGAAAAAATAACTTATTACAATAATTCTAAAGACAATTTAGAATATTTATGGGTACAATTAGACCAAAATATGAGAGCGGATGACTCTCAAACTCCATTAGCAAAATCTGGAGGTGCTGAAGCTTGGTTGACCCTGAACTCATTTAAAAGCAAATATTTATCGGAAAGTAAAGGGTTTGGTTTTAACATAGAAAAAGTTGAGAGTAATGGTAAACCTTTATCCCATTTTATCAATAGAACTATGATGAGAGTGAACTTACCAAAAGCTTTAGCTCCGGGAGAAAACTTTAAATTTAGCATTAAATGGAATTATAAAATTAATGACATTAATGTAGATGGAGGACGTTCTGGTTTAGAGACTTTTTCTGACGGTAATAACAACTATACTATCGCCCAATTCTTTCCTAGATTAGCTGTCTATAATAATGTTGAAGGATGGCAAAATATGCAATTTTGGGGACGTTCTGAGTGGGCCTTAGAATTTGGTGATTATGAAGTAAATTTAACAGTACCAGCAGATCATATTGTAGATGCTACAGGTGTTTTGCAAAACGAAAAAGATGTATTAACAAAAACACAACGTAATCGTTGGGCAACCGCTCGTAAAACCTTTGATAAGCCTGTAATGATTGTTACCCAAAAGGAAGCAGAAAAAACAGAAAAAGGAAGAGCTCCTGGCACAAAGACTTGGAAATTTAAAGCAGAAAAAGTGAGAGACTTTGCTTTTGCTTCGTCTCGAAAATATATTTGGGATGCAATGGCTACCAATATTAATGGTAAAACAGTGATGGCTGTATCTTTGTATCCAAAAGAAGGTAATCCTTTGTGGGAAGAGCATTCTACTAGAGCTGTTGCAACTACTTTAATTGAATATTCTAAATTAACCTTTGATTATCCTTATCCAAAAGCAATTTCTGTTCACTCAGAAAGACAAGGAATGGAATACCCAATGATCTGTTTCAACTATGGTCGTCCAAATGCAGACGGAACATACTCAGACAGAACGAAAAAAGGAATGTTAGGTGTTATTATTCACGAAATAGGCCATAACTTTTTTCCAATGATTGTAAATTCTGATGAAAGACAATGGACTTGGATGGATGAGGGTTTAAATTCTTTTGTAGAAATTTTAGCTGAGGATGCTTATGATGCAGAGTTATTTGCTTCTAATCCTGCAAAAGATATAACTAGGTACATGGGAGGAGATCAATCTAATATCTCACCAATTATGTCACAAGGAGACTATGTAAAACAATTTGGGCCAAATGCATATACAAAACCTGCTGCAGCTCTTTACATTTTGCGTAAAACGATTATGGGACCAGAACTATTTGACCATGCTTTTAGAACGTATTCACAAAGATGGATGTTTAAACACCCTACTCCTGAAGACTTCTTTAGATCTATGGAAGATGCTTCTGGTATGGATTTAGACTGGTTTTGGAGAGGGTGGTTTTACACCACGAACGTAACAGACATAGGTATTAAAGGAGTAAAACCTTTGTATTTAACTGATAAACCTAGTGAAAGAGTAGTTAAGTTAAAAACACAATATAAACAATACTTTGATAGTTTAGGTGACTTAGTCTTTATTACTGACAAAAAAGAAGATGCTAATCCAAAAGCAATGGATCAATATTTAGATGGTAAAGAAGCTCCTGCTTACATTTATTCTGTAGAGTTTGAAAAACCAGGAGGTCTGGTAATGCCTTTGATTGTTGAATTAACCTATGCAGATGGTACTACTGAAAAACAAACTTTTCCATCACAAATATGGATGAAAGATGACAATACTGTTAAAAGAGTATTTTCTTCAACTCAAGAAATAAAAAGTTTTAAAGTAGATCCTGATTTTGAAACGGCAGATGTAGATGTATCAAACAATAGCTGGCCTAAAAAAGAGGATAATAAATTTGATGAATTTAAAACTCAAGTAAAAAATTAAACTTTTTTTAAAGTAAAGCATACTTTGAAAAAGCCTTGCAAATTAAGTTTGTGAGGCTTTTTTATATAAAACTAATAAAAAAAATTTAGGAGGTCCAAAATTTTCTTTTTTTATTCAACTCTTCCTCTTCATTAAGATATTCTTCGGCATCTTTTGGTGAAAGTACTTTTAAGAATGACTTGTGTTGTTCAATCGAAAACTCAATTTTAGTAACAATATCTGCAATTTCTTCATTTTCATAATCTATATTTAAAGGTTCTTTGATAACCATAGACTGCAAAACATTGCGTTTTTTTATTCTCAACCCTTTTTTATCAAAAGAACGTCTGAATCCATCAATTACAATAGGCACAACAATTGGTTTATATGTTTTTATAATATGTGCCGTACCTCTTCTAATAGGCCTAAATGGAGTAGTTGTCCCTTGAGGAAACGTAATAACCCACCCATCCTCTATGGCTTTACCAATATTAGAAATGTCAGAGTTCTTAACTTGTCTATTCACGTTTTTACCTGCACTTCTCCATGTTCTATCAATTGAGACAGAACCTCCATAAGCCATCAATTTGGGTAAAATACCAGAACGCATAGTCTCTCCTGCTGCAACAAAATAAATATTTAATTTAGGGCTCCAAATGTAACCAACATTTTTAATATTATCATCTCTACCTTTTAAGGAAGCATTGAAAACATGAAACATAGCGGCTACATCGGCAAAATAGGTCTGATGATTAGAAATAAATAAAACATTACTATCTGGTAAATTTCTTAAAATTTCTGATCCCTCTATATGTAAGCTATTAAATTTTCGATATCTACCGTGAGAAACAAGTCCGAAAATTCTAATAATTATTTTTTTAAAAAATAAAATTTGACCAAATATGTTCCTTTTAAATAAAGGCATTTTTTTAATTTTAATTAGATTAAAAACAAACTTACGAAACCATTAACAAACATACTATTTTAAGAGTTCTTTAATTTCAGAAAGTATCATAGCTGTAGCTCCCCAAATAATGTAATCATTTAATTTAAAGCAGGGTATATTTACATTATCCATATATGATGTACTCATATTAATTGAGGTTATATTTGAATCATTTAATAAATCGCTTAACAGAACCTCAATTACTTTGTCTACCTCGTAATTTAAATCAAAAACTGGTCTCTTGTCAACAAAACCAATAAAAGGTGTCACCAAAAAGTTGCTCGGTGGTATATAGACATCTGTTAATTCTCGAATGATATTAATCGAAGATTCCAGAACGCCTACCTCTTCAAAAGTTTCTCTTAATGCTGCTTTTTTTAAGTTTTTATCTGATTTATCAATTTTACCACCAGGAAAGCTAATTTGTGCGGAATGAGTGCCATTATATCGGGCTCTTTGTGTTAATAAAAAACAAGCTTTACCTTCTGTATTAGGATAAAATAAAGCCAACACAGCAGCTTTTCTCGGATTATTCGCCTGTATTGAAGCAGCATCATACTGTCGACGCATTTTTGGGGCTAATCTAAATTGAGCTTCTAAACCACCTAAGGTGTTTGTTTGCAGAGCAGCTATTTTATTTTTTAAATCGAAAAAATTCAATAAGATTAATTTTAATAAATGAAGTTATCATATCTTTTTCAAAAAAAATTACAATATCTTTTAGCTATTTTTTAAATAAAAACCCCAACCCTAATCTCGTTAAAAACTTTTTTTCAAAAGCCCAGAAAAATTTAAATTCTCCAAAAATCCAACCAACTAAAGGAAGCGTTAATTGATAAATGGGAAAAATAAGTAAGATTCTAAGAGGCCAATACAACCATGGGGTAATTATTTCTGGTGACAACCCTAAAAAATTAGTAACAGGCTTAGCCACCCAAGCTGCAAAAGAACCATTGATAGCAAAAACAATAAAAATTGCTATAACCGACCAATTCGTTTCTATTCCCCATCGTTTTTTCAATTTCTCCATATGACTAGTTTGCTATTTTTCTTGATTTTATAAACATAAGCCAAAAACCCACAAGTACCAGTGGAACACTTAATATTTGACCCGTATTGAGAGAGTTTAACACCCAATCTTCCCTGCCCTCTACCTGCGCTTCTTTTAAAAACTCAATAAAGAAACGTAAAGACCAAAGCACTGCCATAAAAAGACCAAATAAATAACCGATTTGTTGCTTTTTGTGTGTTTTCCAATACAAGTGCCACATTACAAAAAATAATGCTAAATAACTAAAAGCTTCATATAGTTGTGTTGGATGTCTTGCTGCTGTTTCTCCTGCTGCTTTGAAAATTACTCCAAAATTAGAACCTGTTTCTTTTCCATAAATCTCTGAATTGAAAAAATTACCTAAACGGATAAAAAATCCTGCCAACGCAACCATAATCGCCAATCTATCTAAAATAAACAACCAAGGTTTTTGTAAATGTTTTTTTGCATAAAAATATAATGCAATCGGAATTCCGATTGCTGCTCCATGACTTGCAAAACCCGTAAAACCTGTAAACTTCCAACCATCAATTAAACCAAATAAAGAATCATTTACACTTTCTTTTATTGGTAAAAATATTTCTAATAAATGATTTTGATAATAAGACCAACTATAGAAAAATACATCTCCTAAGCGCATACCAACTAACATAGAAATAAAAACATACATAAATAATATATCTAATTTCTCTTCTGGTATTTTATCTTCTATATAGATTTTTTTCATCAACCTTAAACCTAATAAAAATGCTGCAACAAACATTAAGCTGTACCATCGAATAACAAAAAACCCTAGATCTATTCCTATTGATGGATTCCATTCTATTGCTAAAAAACTCATTTATTTTATTTATATGTCTGGTCGATCGCAGTCTAGACCTAATTATTAAAATGTAATTAAAAAATACCTCTCGAAAAACTGCATTTTCTATTTTCAATCAAAAATATGTATTGATTTAAATAATATTCGAGGTAATAATTATTTTTTTTTCTTCTCCGGTACTGGATCATAACCATTTCCACCCCAAGGATGACAACTAAATATTCTTTTTAACGCCAACCATCCTCCGGCAAAAAAACCATATTTTTGCAATGCCTCTATTGTGTAATTTGAACACGTTGGACTGTAACGGCATGTTGATGGAGTATATGGTGAAATTGCGGTTTGATAAAAACGCACTAACACTATAAATGGAAATGATAGTATTTTTTTCAATCTAATTTATTAAAAAAGTGGTGCCTTCTTTTCCGTCTTTTAATTGAATACCTAATGCAATTAACTCATCTCTAATTTGATCTGACAATACCCAATTTTTATTTTCTCTTGCTTCTTTCCTTAATTTTATCAACAACTCAACCACTCCGTTTATTTTTCCTGAATTATCTTGAGAATTTTCATTTATCAATCCTAAAACATCAAATACGAAAGCTTCTAAAGTGGTTTTAAGTACTTTTAAATCACTTGCTGTTAAACTCGCTTTCTGCTCTTTTAGTAAATTAATCGTTTTAACAGCTTCGAATAAATGTGAAATTAAGATTGGTGTATTAAAATCATCATTCATTGCAGAATAACAGTCTTTTTTCCATTTTTGTACATCAAAGGTAGATATTTCACTTGATACTATCTTGTCTAAAAAACTTAGAGCCTCCATCAACTTAGAATGGCCTTTTTCAGATGCTTCTAATGCTTCACCAGAAAAGTCTAAAATACTTCTATAATTGGCTTGCATATTAAAAAAACGAACAACACTTGCCGAAAATGCTTTTGGTAACAAGCTATTTTCACCTGTTAGAATTTCATTAGGTAAAATAAAATTTCCTGAGGATTTTGCCATTCGTTGACCATTTAAAGAAAGCATATTTGTGTGCATCCAATAATTTACAGGAGTTACACCGCTGCATATTTTAGATTGTGCAATTTCACATTCGTGATGGGGGAATTTTAAATCCATTCCTCCTCCATGTATATCAAAACTTTCACCTAAATATTTTGTGCTCATTACAGAACATTCTAAATGCCAACCCGGAAAACCGTCGCTCCAAGGAGAAGGCCAACGCATGATATGACGTTCATCTGCCCGTTTCCATAATGCAAAATCTTGAGGGTTTTTCTTATCTGACTGTCCGTCTAAATTTCTTGTATTATTTAATAAATCTTCAACTTTTCTTCCTGAAAGAATACCGTAATTCTCTTTCTTATTGTATTCTAAAACATCAAAATAAACAGACCCATTCACTTCATAAGCAAAACCTTTTTCAATGATCTCTTTAATCATTTCAATTTGTTCAACAATATGACCTGTCGCAGTTGGTTCTATGCTTGGTGGTAGAAAATTGTAGTTTTTTAATACATCGTGAAAATCTAAGGTATAACGCTGTACAACTTCCATCGGTTCAATTTGTTCTAAACGTGCTTTCTTTGCTATTTTATCTTCACCTTCTTCTGCATCGTTTTCTAAATGCCCTGCATCTGTAATGTTACGCACGTAACGGACTTTATAGCCTAAATGCATTAAATACCTATACACAACATCAAAGAACATAAAGGTTCTAACATTACCCAAATGTGCGTTACTATAAACTGTTGGCCCACAAACATACATGCCAACATAACCTTCTGTTATTGATTTAAAATTCTCTTTCTTTTTAGAGAGAGAATTGTATACTTTAAGCTGATTTTCTTTGTAGAGTTCCATTAAAAAGGTGCAATTTTAAAGCGATCAAAGATAAACACTTTATTGAGAATATCGAAATGGAGTTTATAAGAAGTTTAAAAAAATAAAAAGCAATTTCACGCAAATATAAGATTACTTTTGTATAGTTCATGAACTATAATTTCCTATAGCATTAAATCTTTTATTTTTGATTATTCTATTAAAATTTGAATTAAACTTTGATCCATTCTTTGTTTTCTAAATATTACTCGTTGCTAATTTAATTGCTAGATTATTCAGTAAAAATTCGGTATTACCAATTAAAGCTTTAGAATTAGTTAAATTTTAATCGATTTTATTGAAATCATTATCAATTATAGAAATCATAATTTATAAAATTATTTTTAAATTTACACAAATATACTTATGCCTGCTAAAAACAAATCGGCTTTATCTCAAAATGAAGGTGTTTCTAAACCAGAAACCACCAACAAATCTGCAGTCGAAAAAATAAAATCAAACAGAGCGAAACAAGATTCTGTAGATAGATTTGTTTCTCAAATTTTAAAAGGAAATATCACCTTTTTAAGTCGCGCAATTACATTAGTAGAAAGTACAAACCAAAAACATCAACAAAAAGCAAACGACATTTTAGAACGTTGTTTACCTTATGCAAATAATTCTGTACGAATAGGAATTACTGGAGTTCCTGGTGTCGGAAAAAGTACCTTTATAGAATCTTTCGGAAAACATCTAACTAAACAAAATAAAAAAGTAGCAGTTTTAGCGGTAGATCCGAGTAGCTCTTTACACAAAGGTTCTATTTTAGGTGATAAAACTCGTATGGAAGAATTAGTGACTGATAAAAATGCTTTTATTAGACCTTCTCCTTCTGGAGCATCCTCAGGTGGCGTTGCTCAAAAAACACGTGAAAGTATTATTCTATGTGAAGCGGCTGGTTTTGATACGATTATTATTGAAACTGTTGGTGTGGGTCAATCTGAAACAGTGGTTCACTCTATGGTCGATTTCTTTTTATTATTAAAATTGGCTGGCGCCGGTGATGAGTTACAAGGTATAAAGCGAGGAATTATAGAAATGGCTGATGCAATTGTAATTAATAAAGCTGATGGAGAAAACAAAAAAAATGCGAAAATTGCTAAGGTTGAATTTAATAGAGCACTGCATTTATATCCCTTAAAAGAAAGTAATTGGCAACCTAAAGTTTTAACATCAAGTGCATTAAAAAGTATTGGAATTGACAAAGTAGACGAAATGATTAATGAATATATTTCTTTAACAAAAGAAAATACCTATTTCAAACAAAAAAGGAACAAACAAAATAAATTTTGGCTTTTGTCTACAATTGAGGAACAATTAAAAGCAGATTTTTACAAAAATCCTTTGATTAAAATTGCGCTATCCAAAGAAATTAAAAATTTAGAGAATGGAAAAACAACTCCTTTTATTGCTGCTAAAAAATTAATTAATTTAAAATAATGAGATTGTTTTATTTATTAAGTTTTAAAATTTTCAGTTACAATTTTCTTTATTTTTTTATTTAAGTATTTTAAAGAATTATAACTAGTATGTTCTAAAACAATCACTACTATATCTTCCTCTATATAATTTGTTAAAGCTGTACTAAAGCCGTTCCATTTACCATAATGATAAATATTTTTTTCATTTCTGGTATCCACTCTAAAACCAAAACCATAAGGAACTTTTCTTCCATAAATGGTTTCTCCTTTCGTATACATTAATTCTAAAGATTCTTGTGTAATTAGTAGTTCTGAATTTAATCCATAAGTCCATTTAAACAAATCTTCTAGAGTTGAGTAAACATTTTTATCTCCAACAATTGCATCGTTAACAGTATTTCCTATTTTTATATGTTTCCAACCTCTGTATAAACGATAACCCTTTAATTGGTTTTTTCTTATTGTATCATTCTGATAGCTATACACATAAGAATTCTTCATATTTAATGGTTCGAAAATATTTTTTTGTAGATATTGATTAAATGAAATTCCAGTTACTTTTTCGATAATAGAAGCCAAAACAAAATAACCTGTATTAGAATAATCGAAATTACGACCAGGTTTAAAAAAACGTTGTGCTTTTGATATTGGTAAAACTTCCATCAAATCTTTATTTGTAGGAGGCTTATTCTCATTCCATTCATGCTCTGCAACCCAGAAATATTTTGGCAAACCAGAAGTATGATTTAACAAGTTTTTGATAGTTATATTTTTGTAAGGAAAATCTGGAAAATAAGCGTTTACTGAATCCGTAAGTTTTAATTTATTTTTTTCTTTTAACTGCATTATTGCAGCAGCTGTAAATTGTTTACTTACAGATGCTAATTGAAAAACAGATTCACTATTTAATGGGGTTTTCTTCCTAAAATCGGCATAACCTATCTGATTTTGATATACTACTTTTTTGTCTTTTGCCACCAAAATACCTCCATGAAAATCATGTCTCTTATTGATTCGATTTAACAAAGAATCTAATTTATGACTTACAATTTTAGTACTATTTTTAGAGTAGTGTTCTACAGGAATAGAAAATTTATCAAGTTTATCTTCCTTGATATATTTGTCTAATAATTCATTGTCTTTTGTATCATCAGAATTATTAGAAGTAAAAATAAATTTACTTAAAATTAAGAATAGACAAATGGATATGTATTTGATGTATTTCTTCACTAAAACAAAATTAACTTATATTACTCCATATTTTAGATAATTTATTCATTTTAACAAAAGCTTGGCTAATTGGAGCATTTTCAATTTTTGAAAGATTTGGGTCTTCTTGCAATAAAGTAATAGCAGTATTTCTAGCGGCTACTAAAATTTTCGAATCTTTTACAACATCAGCAATTTTAAGATCTAAAGCGCCACTTTGTTGCGTCCCCATTAAATTTCCTGGGCCGCGTAACTTTAAATCTACTTCTGCTATTTTAAAACCATCGGTAGTATCTACCATTGTTTTTAAACGAGTTTTTCCTTCTGGAGATAATTTATAGCTGGAGAGTAAAATACAATAACTTTGGTCTGCTCCTCGTCCGACTCTTCCTCTTAATTGATGTAATTGCGAAAGCCCAAAACGTTCTGAACTTTCAATAATCATAACACTTGCATTTGGCACATTTACACCAACTTCGATTACCGTTGTGGCAACCATAATTTGAGTCTCACCTTTTACAAAACGCTGCATTTCATATTCTTTATCAGCAGGTTTCATTTTTCCATGAACAATACTTATTTGATATTTTGGTGGAGGAAATTCGCGTGAAATACTTTCATAACCATCCATTAAGTCCTTATAATCCATCGTTTCAGATTCCTGAATTAACGGATATACTACATACACTTGTCTTCCTTTTTCAATTTCATCTCGAATAAACTTAAAGACCGACAAGCGATTGCTATCAAAACGATGTACCGTTTTTACTTCTTTTCTCCCTGGTGGTAATTCATCAATTACCGAAATATCTAGGTCTCCGTAGACAGACATTGCTAATGTTCTTGGTATTGGTGTTGCTGTCATCACTAAAATATGAGGAGGAAGCCCATCTTTGTTATCTAAGGTGTTTTTTCCCCATAGTTTAGAACGTTGCGCTACGCCAAATCTATGTTGCTCATCGATAATGGCTATTCCTAAACTTTTAAATTTTACTTTATCCTCTAACAATGCATGCGTTCCAATTAAAATATCTAATGTTCCATCCTCTAAGTTAGCATGAATTTCTCTTCGCTTTTTTGTTTTTACAGAACCAGTTAAAATATCAACATTTATATTCATTCCTTGCAAAAGTTGTGAAACAGCAATAAAATGCTGATTTGCTAGAATTTCTGTAGGCGCCATTATTGTTGCCTGGAAACCATTATCTATAGCCAAAAGCATTGTGAGCAGAGCAACAATAGTTTTTCCTGATCCAACATCACCCTGTAAAAGACGATTCATGTGTGCTCCAGAAGCAACATCTTTTCGAATTTCTTTTAAAACTCTTTTTTGAGCATTCGTCAAATCAAAAGGTAAATGGTCACTATAAAACAAATTAAAATGATCACTTACATTTTCAAAAATAAATCCTTGTATTTTAGTTTTATTGATGAGTTTCTTTCTTAATAATTGTAATTGAATAAAAAATAGTTCTTCGAACTTTAAACGGCTTTGTGCTTTTGTTAAATTTTCTTGGCTTTTAGGAAAGTGAGCATATAGTAAGGCATCACGTTTGGACATCAATTTAAAATCGTCAATAATTTCTTGTGATAAACTTTCTTTAATTTCGTTTAAAAATTGTTTAAACAAATATTGAACATAAGTTCTCATCATTTTATTAGAAATTCCGGCGTTTATTAACCTCTCTGTGGATGGATATACGGGTTGCATTTTGGTTTGCAACTTTTTCTTGTATTCTTTAACCAATTCTAATTCAGGATGAGGAATGCTAAAATTACCATTATAATGGTTTAATTTTCCATAAACCACATAAGGCTCGTTAATTTTAAGAGCATCTTTAATCCATTTTTGTCCTTTAAACCAAACTAATTCCATAGTTCCTGTCGCATCTAAAAAAGTAGCTACTAACCTACTACCTCTTTTTTGAGTAACAGATTTTACCCTAATTATTTTACCTACAATTTGAACATCAGAAGAATTTGGTTGCAATTCTTTAATTTGATAAAATTGAGTTTTATCAATATAACGATAAGGGAAAAAATTTAGTAAATCATTGCATGTTTTTATACCTAATTCTGAATAGAGAAGGCCCGCTCGTTGTAAACTAATTCCTTTTATATATGTAATCGGATAACTTAAACTCAATTGTTGTAAATATTAATAACGAAATTACAGAATTGAATAGAAAGATAAGAAAAGAATTCTAACTTTTAATTGGTATAAACATTTGTGGCTTCTCACTTCTTATAAAAAACTAAATTAAAATGTTTTCATCAAATAATAAATGACAAAATTTAAACAATTAGAAACTTTTAATGAATTTATTACCAAATAATAAAAAAGTAAATTAGTAACAGTCAATGACTATGAATAAGTATAAACAAACCTACATTAAAAATAAATCAAAATTCAAGATACATCAGGCAGATTTCGTATCTTTGCCGGCATTCTAAAGAAAAAAATGAGACTACACAGAAATTTAACTTTTGCAGTTATAGATAGCATTAGAGATATTTTCAACGAAGGTGTTTACGCAGACAAAGCTGTAGAAAAAGCATTAAAACGTGATAAACGTTGGGGTGCAAGAGATCGAAAGTTTGTTGCCGAAACCATCTACGATATCGTGCGTTGGAATCGGTTATATTCAGAAATAGCTGAAGTAAAAGCTCCTTTTGATAGGGACAATATCTGGAGACTATTTTCTGTATGGTGTATTTTAAGAGGAATTCCATTACCAGATTGGAATCAAATTGGAAATGTACCTCAAAGAAAAATTAAAGGTCGTTTTGATGAATTATCCAAAACAAGAAAATACAGAGAATCTATTCCAGATTGGATGGATGAAATGTGTGAAAGAGAATTGGGCGAAGAAATTTGGACGAAAGAAATTGCTGCACTGAATGTGCAAGCGAGTGTAATTTTGAGAACAAACACATTAAATATTTCTAGAGAAGTTCTTCAGAAAAAGCTGCATAAAGAAAATGTAGTTACAGAATTTGTTCCTAATCATCCCGATGCCTTGAGATTGCCAGAAAGAGCAAATGTTTTTAAAACTGAGGCTTTTCACAATGGTTATTTCGAAGTACAAGATGCATCTTCGCAATTAGTCGCGGCATATTTAGATGTTAAACCTGGTATGAAAGTCATAGACACTTGTGCAGGTGCTGGAGGAAAAACGCTGCATTTATCTGCTTTAATGGAAAATAAAGGGCAAATTATTGCCATGGATATCTACGAGAGTAAACTTCGTAAATTAAAAATAAGAGCAAAAAGAAACAAAGCACACAATATTGACTTGCGTGTAATCGATTCCACAAAACCAATCAAAAAGTTACACGGAAAAGCAGATAGAGTTTTAATTGATGCTCCTTGTTCTGGATTGGGTGTTATTCGCAGAAACCCAGATTCTAAATGGAAGTTGCAACCAGAATTTATTGAAAATATTAAGAAAACACAACAAGACGTTTTACAACAATATTCTAAAATGGTAAAACCAGGAGGTAAATTAGTATACGCAACATGTTCTGTTTTACCATCAGAAAACCAAAATCAGGTTAATAATTTCTTAACATCTGAATCAGGAAAAGATTTTACCTTTGTATCAGACAAAAAGGTCTTGGCTCATATTTCTGGTTTTGATGGATTTTATATGGCACTTTTAGAAAGAAAACAAAACTCATAATTTATTGCTAGGTTGTGGTTTTAATTGCAGAAAAAGAAAGTATTTATTTATTCAATTTAAAATTAATCTAAATGATGAAAAAACTACTTTTATTACTTTTTATTACTTCATTTTCAGTTTCTTTTTCTCAAGAATCTTATTATAATGATGTAAATAAAACTTTAACTGGGTTAGCGCTGAAGAATGAGTTAGCTACAAAAATTATTGCAACACATACCAATCCTTTACCATATACAAGTGGGGCTCCTGATGTTTGGGATGCTACTAAAGCCACTGACGAAAATAAAGCAAACACAAATGAAGTTGTATTGTTCTACGGTTGGGAAGATGGCAGTGATCAAGATATAACGAATGATAGAACACGTGATAAAAATCTGCAACAAGGTAGTAGTGGAAGTAATTTTGTTTGGAATAGAGAGCATATTTTCCCTCAATCATTGGCCAATCCCTCAATGAATACTGACAATCCAGGAATAGCAACAGATGCTCATAATTTAAGAGCAGCAGATAGAACGCGTAATTCTACCAGAAACAACAGAAAATACGGTAGAGGAACTGGAAATTCTGATTTTTCAACTGATACTTTTGCGGGCTTAGATGGCCCAAATACCAATGCTTGGTACCCTGGTGATGAATGGAAAGGTGATGCTGCAAGAATGATTATGTATATGTATGTTCGTTACGGAAATGTTTGTTTACCTTCAGTTGTTGGTGTAGGTAGTAATGAATTTACTCCAGATGACATGATTGACTTATTCTTAAAATGGAATGCAGAGGATCCGGTTTCTCAGATAGAAATAGATAGAAACACATATCACGAAAACACTTCTAATAGTGCTGCTCAAGGAAATAGAAATCCTTTTATTGATAACCCTTATTTAGCTACAAGAATTTGGGGAGGAGATTCTGCAGAAGATCGATGGGGAATTTACACAAGTAGTGATACTGAAGCGCCTACAACCCCAACAAATGTCTCTTTAAGTAATATTACATTAACAACTATTGATGTCTCTTGGACAGCTTCTACAGATAATATTGGTGTTACCGGTTACAATATTTATGTAGATGATGTTTTAACCGCACAAACAGCAAACACAAGTATAACTATCGAAAATTTAAAAACGAATACAACGTTTGCATTCACAGTTGAAGCGAAGGATATTATAAATAATAAATCTTCGAAGTCTTCAGCAGTAAATGGAAAAACATTACAAGATACATCAGCTCCTTCAATACCTTCGGACGTTGTTGTTAGTAATGTTTCAGACTCTTCATTTAAAGTTAATTGGTCTGCCTCTGCGGATAATAATGCTATCTCTGGCTACGAAGTATATATTGATGATAATTTAAATGCATCAACATCAGAACTGTTTTATACTGTTACAGGGTTAAATTCATCAACAACTTATGCAGTACAAGTTTTGGCGAAAGATGTAGACAATAATAAATCTGCAAAAAGTGCAGCTATAAATGCAACAACAACAGATGGAAGTTCTAATGGAGTATCAGAATTATTTATATCGGAATATGTTGAACCAGATGGAGGTAACAATAAAGCTATCGAAATTGTAAATTTATCGAGTGCTACAATAAGTCTAGTAGGTTACAGTATTCAAAAACAATCTAACGGAGGTTCTTGGGTAGACGATTTACCTCTTGACAAAGCTGAATTCTCTGCGCATAGAGAACCTGTAACAGGTATTGTACCTAACGATGTCTTTGTAATTATTCATACTGGTTCGTCAGCTGCAGAATTAACAGACAATGCAGATTTAATAGTTCCTAATAATCAAAATGCACCTTACAAATTTGCATCTCCCTTAAATTTCAATGGAAACGACCCCGTAGGTTTATTTAAAAATGGAGTATTGATTGACATTATTGGTGAAGAAAATAATACTAGTAAACATATTGAGAATGTAACATTAAGAAGAAATAGCAATATATCTGTACCTAATGATACCTTTGATGAACAAGGTGAATGGACAGCTTACCCTGAAAATACTTTTGATGATATCGGAAGTCACACTTCGACATTAAGTACAAAAAGTAATATTTTTGAATCTTTTAAAATGTTTCCAAATCCCGTAAACGGAAATAAAGTTTATTTCAGTGTTACAGAAGATGCCACAATTAATGTTTACACTATTTTAGGTAAATTAGTGCAGTCTACAGAAGTTACAAAAAGTAAAAACAGTATTGATATATCAAAATTCGCAACAGGTGTTTATCTATTAAAGATTAATTCTGGCAAACAGTTTATGACAAAAAAACTAATTAAAAACTAATTTTTTTTTAACTTACGCAATAATATAAAACGACTCACCTTTGAGTCGTTTTTAAATTCTAAAAAAAATGAAAAAAACACTACTTCTATTATCATTTATTTTAACATTTGCTATCGCAGCTCAAGAGAGCTACTACAATGATGTAGACTTAACCGCCGAGGGCGTCGCTTTGAAAGAAAATTTAGTCTCCAAAACAATAAGTGCACATACAAATATTTTGTCCTACGGTTGGGGTGCTTTTCAAGAAGGAGATTTAAATCCTGAAAATAGTTCAGAAGTTATACTAATTTACGGATATTCAGCAAGTGGAAAAACCGCAAGAACTAGAGGTGTTAACCAAAATGGTGGAGGCCAAGGAGATTGGAATAGAGAACATACCTATGCAAAATCTTTGGGAAATCCTCCCCTGGGAAGTTCTGGTCCTGGTGCAGATGCACATCACTTAAGGCCGTCAGATGTCGGTTACAATAGCGATAGAGGGAATAAAAAGTTTGCTAATGGCTCTGGTAATTCAGGAAGTGTTTCTGGTGGATGGTATCCAGGTGATGAGTGGAAAGGAGATATTGCAAGAATGATGATGTATATGTATATCCGCTATGGTGATCGATGTAAACCGAATGGTGTTGGTGTTGGAAGTACTTCTTCTACTCCTGATGATATGATTGATTTATTTTTAGAATGGAATGTAGAAGATCCTGTTTCTGATTTTGAAAGACAACGCAACACATATCACGGAAATACAAGTAATACTTATGCACAAGGAAATAGAAACCCTTTTATTGACAATGCTTATTTAGCAACAAGAATTTGGGGAGGTACTCCTGCTTTAGACTCTTGGGGTATTTATACATCTTCAGATAAAGAAGCTCCTACTGTACCCACAAATGTTAGTTTAAGCAATTTTACAACTTCATCAATCGGCGTCTCATGGACAGCCTCAACAGATAATGTAGCTGTTACTAAATATGAAGTTTATGTTAATGGTAATTTAAACGGTAATACTACAAATACAAACTATACTATTTTAGGATTAAACTCAAATACTACATATGCAATTACAGTATTAGCTAAAGATATTGCAAATAATAAATCTGCTGAATCTACAGCCATAAATGGCACAACGACAATAGATAACGAAGCACCAACTGTACCAGCAGATATAACAATAACAAACCAAACCGGTAATGGTTTTAAAGCTAGCTGGACGGCTTCTTCAGATAATACAGCAGTTGCTGGTTATGATGTTTTTGTTGATGGAACATTTAATGCATCGACAGCAAATACGAGTTATAGTATTAACGGTTTAACCGAATCTACAACATACAGTGTTTCAATTTTGGCAAAAGACGAAGCAGGTAATAAATCTGCTCAATCTACTCCTGTAAATGCAGTAACCACAGATGGAAGTAATAATGTTGTTGAATTATTTTTCTCCGAATTTGTCGAAGGTTCACTTAATAACAAGGCATTAGAAATAGCGAACTTAACAAGTAACCCTATCAATTTATCTGGTTACAGTATAAAAAAACAATCTAACGGAGCTGGTCCATGGGTAAATGAACTACCCCTTAGCGGATCAGTTAGCGTAAATGATGTTTATGTTATTATACATTTTGAAGCGGATGACACTTCTCTATTGAATGAAGCTGATTTAATTGCTCCTGAAGGATCGAACTTTGGAGCACCAGTAAATTTCAATGGTAATGATGCCGTTGGTCTATTTAAGAATGATGTTTTAATTGATATCGTAGGAGTACTAAATGAAACAGCACAAAACTTCAAAGACATGACTTTAAGAAGAAAACTTACAGTTACAACTCCAAATACTACTTATAACGCAGACGAATGGGATCAATATGATCTTGGTGTGTATGATGGAATTGGTATTTATGATCCGAATACCGCAAGTGTTAGTACTTTAAATTTTGAAACAATTAAAATGTATCCAAATCCAGTTAATGGAAATAAAATATTCTTTAATCCTACAAAAGATGTCAACGTAAATATTTATAATGTTTTAGGGAAGTTAATTACAGCAGAAAAAATAAATAAAAAGAATAACAGTATTGATGTTTCAAATTTTTCTAAAGGTGTTTATCTATTAAAAATTAATTCCGGTAAACGATTTATCACAAAAAAATTAATTAAAAACTAATTTTTTTCAATTAACTAAAATAAAAAAACGACTCAGAAATGAGTCGTTTTTCATTGCTATATTACCTTATGAATAACTCTTAAATTTCAATTAAAATAACCACAGATTTTAATTTGAAAAAAAGTAAATTTGCATTTCTAACACAACAAGCAAACAAGTAACTAAAATGATTCATTTCTTTGGAAATAAAGACAGTAAAGTATTTGCTGTTCAAACAACAAAAGCTTTAACTAAAACAACCATTTCTAAACTAACTTGGTTATTTGGTAATCAACCAATTATTGAAGAGACATCTATTGATGCTTTTTTTGTGGGCCCAAGAGCAGCAATGATTACTCCTTGGAGTACAAATGCTGTAGAAATCACTCAGAATATGGGGATTAAAGATATCATCAGAATTGAAGAATTTATATCTTCTTCTGAAGGTTTCACTAATTTTGACCCCATGATATCTGAGAAATTCGATGGTTTACATCAAGAATCATTTGATATTGATATCGAACCTGAAGCAATTTTAGATATTGAAGACATAGCTGAATATAACAATCAAGAAGGTTTATCTCTAAGTAATGAAGAAGTAGAATACTTAGAGAGTGTTGCTGTTAAAATAGGCAGAAAATTAACAGACTCTGAGGTATTTGGATTTAGCCAAGTGAATTCTGAACACTGTAGACATAAAATTTTTAACGGAACTTTTATTATTGATGACGAAGAAATGCCAACATCTTTGTTCAAACTGATTAAAGAAACATCAAAACAATTTCCAAATGATATTGTTTCTGCATATAAAGACAATGTAGCTTTTGTAAAAGGACCAAAAGTGGAACAATTTGCTCCTAAATCAGCAGACAAACCAGATTATTATCAAACTACAGCATTTGATTCTGTAATTTCTTTAAAAGCAGAAACGCATAATTTCCCAACAACAGTAGAACCATTTAATGGTGCTGCAACAGGTTCTGGCGGTGAAATTAGAGATAGACTGGCAGGAGGAAAAGGGTCATTACCTTTAGCAGGGACAGCCGTTTATATGACTTCTTATTCTCGTTTAGAAGAAAACAGATATTGGGAACATAAATTTGAGGCAAGAGATTGGTTATACCAAACTCCGATGGATATTTTAATAAAAGCTTCTAATGGTGCTTCCGATTTTGGAAACAAATTTGGACAACCATTAATTACAGGTTCTGTATTAACTTTTGAACATGAAGAAAACTCTTCTTCAAGTAAATCTAAACCAAGGAAATTAGGATTTGATAAGGTGATCATGCAAGCTGGAGGAATTGGATATGGAAAAGCAAATCAAGCATTAAAAGACACCCCAAAAGAAGGTGATAAAATTGTAATTCTTGGTGGTGAAAACTACAGAATAGGTATGGGAGGTGCAGCAGTTTCATCTGCTGATACTGGTGAATTAGATTCAGGTATTGAATTAAATGCTGTCCAACGTTCCAATCCAGAAATGCAAAAACGTGCGGCAAATGCAGTTCGTGGAATGGTAGAAAGTGAAGAAAACTTTATTGTTTCGATTCACGATCATGGAGCTGGAGGACACTTAAATTGTTTATCGGAATTAGTAGAAGACACAGGTGGTAAAATAAACTTAGATGCTTTACCAGTTGGAGACCCCACTTTATCCGCAAAAGAAATTATAGGTAACGAATCTCAAGAAAGAATGGGACTGGTTATTCCTGAAAAACATATAGATACTTTACAAAAAATTGCTGAACGTGAGCGCTCACCAATCTATACTGTTGGTAAAGTGACTGGGAATGATCGTTTTACTTTTGAATCTAATACCAAAGGAGACAAACCAATGGATTTAGCCTTAGAGGACATGTTTGGTTCTTCACCGAAAACTGTTTTAACTGATAAAACAATAAAACGTAATTATAAGAATTCGAGATATAAAATTAAGAATTTTAAAAAATACTTAACTCAAGTTTTACAATTAGAAGCTGTTGCTTGTAAAGATTGGTTAACAAACAAAGTGGACAGATGTGTTGGCGGTAAAGTTGCCAAACAACAGTGTGTTGGCCCGTTACAAGTTCCGTTAAACAATGTTGGTGTAATGGCTTTAGATTACAATGGAAAAGAAGGAGTTGCAACTTCGATTGGCCACTCCCCTATTTCTGGATTAATTGATCCTAGTGCGGGAAGTAGAAATGCAATTACTGAATCTTTAACAAATATAATTTGGGCACCATTAAAAGATAATTTAGATTCAATTTCTTTATCTGCCAACTGGATGTGGCCTTGTAAAAATGAAGGGGAAGATGCTCGTTTGTATAAAGCTGTAAAAGCAGTTTCAGAATTTTCATTAGATCTAGGTATCAATGTTCCTACCGGAAAAGATTCTTTATCTATGAAGCAAAAATATGCTGATGACGAGGTTATTGCTCCAGGGACTGTTATCATTTCTGCTGCAGGGAATTGTAATGCAATAAGTAAAGTTGTTGAGCCTCTTTTAAAAGTTAATGGAGGAAACATCTATTATATTAATATTTCTCAAGATGAATTTAAATTAGGAGGAAGTTCTTTTCACCAAGTTTTAAATACTATTGGAAATGAGGCTCCTGATGTAAAAAACAGTGAATTTGTAAAAAATACTTTTAATACAATTCAAGAGTTAATTAAGGCTGATAAAATTACGGCTGGACATGATGTTGCTTCTGGTGGTTTAATTACAACTTTACTAGAAATGTGTTTTGCTGATGTTAATTTAGGAGCAGATTTAAATATTTCGAATTTGAACGAAGAAGATTCTATAAAAGTATTATTCTCGGAAAACTCAGGAATTGTTTTTCAAGCAGATGCCTCTGTCGAAACGATCTTATCAGAGAATAAAATTGAATTTTTCAATATTGGTACTCCAAACAACTCAGGAACTGTAAATATTAAAAACAGTGAAGACAATTTGGCGTTTGATGTTGCTGAAATGAGAGATGTTTGGTACAAAACTTCATTCTTATTAGATCAAAAACAAACGGCGAACAATCTAGCTCAAGACCGTTTTGATAATTATAAAAAACAACCTTTACAATATACTTTCCCTAAAAATTTTGAAGGTAAATTACCAAAAATAAACACAAAAGAAACAAAACCCAAAGCAGCTATTATCCGTGAAAAAGGTTCAAATTCTGAACGTGAAATGGCGAACGCGATGTATCTAGCTGGTTTCGACGTAAAAGATGTTCACATGACAGATTTGATTTCTGGTCGTGAAACTTTAGAAGACATTCAATTTATTGGTGCTGTTGGAGGTTTTTCTAATTCTGATGTTTTAGGCTCTGCTAAGGGATGGGCTGGAGCATTTTTATACAATGCAAAAGCAAAAAAAGCTTTAAAAAATTTCTTTAAACGAGATGATACTTTATCTGTTGGTATTTGCAACGGAGCACAGTTATGGATGGAATTAGATTTAATTAACCCTGAACATGAAGTACATGGGAAATTAGTTCATAATGATTCTCAGAAACATGAAAGCTCTTTCACTTCTGTAAAAATTCAAGAAAATGATTCTGTAATGCTTTCTAGTTTAGCAGGAACAGAATTAGGGGTTTGGATTTCTCATGGTGAAGGAAAATTTAACTTACCACAAACTGAAGAGAACTATAATATTGTCGCAAAATACAGTTACGCAGGTTACCCAAATAATCCCAATGGATCTGATTTTAATACTGCTATGCTGTGCGATAAAACGGGCCGTCATTTAGTAACAATGCCACATATAGAACGTTCTACTTTTCAATGGAATTGGGCCAATTATCCTGATGGAAGAAAAGATGAAGTTTCGCCTTGGTTAGAAGCTTTTGTAAATGCAAAAAACTGGTTAACAAAATAATATCATAAAAAAGTGTAAACAAAAGGGCTTTAAAAAAAGCCCTTTTGTTAGTTCTAATATTTGATAAAACAGTATTCGCTCAAAAAAAATGAAAGTTCCAGAGAAATATAAATTCATAATTGAATTAGGAAAAGCTCTTCATATATATGGTATTCCTTCCTATAAAATTCAATCTTATTTAACAGCAGTAGCCAATAAAAAAGGAATCACCGGTAGTTTTATGGATCTCCCTACATGGATAAATTATGCTTTTTATGAAGACGAAAAATCTTATAATTATATTGAATGTATTCCTCCTGGGCAACTAAATTTAGGGGCTTTTTCTAGAATTGCCGAACTCATGAATAAAGTTATTGATTCTAAAATTGATGACGAAGCAATTACAAATGAGTTAAATAGTATTCATGCTAAAACTAAAATAATAAATCACTTTTATTTAATGCTAGCCTATGCGTTTTCCGCAGGCTGTTTTAGTCTATTGATTGGAACAAATTGGGTTTCTTTTGGGATTTCGTTATTTTTGGGAGCATTAATATATCTTTTAGTTTATTTAACTACAAAATCTAAATATTTAGAAAACATTTTCGAATCTTTCAGTGCACTAATTGCAACTATTATCAGCTGTCTTTTAACAATAGTTTTTCCCGAACTTAATTTAGGCTTAACAATATTGTCATCGATCATAATTTTTATCCCAGGATTAGCAATTACGACTGCTTTAGAAGAAATAACCTCTAAAAGTTTAGTATCTGGCGGAGCAAAACTATTTGATGCTGTTATCTTGTTATTTAAACTATTTTTTGGCGTATTACTCGGCTTAGGACTAATGTCCTCATTAATTGAAATTGATTTAACGAACCATGCATCAGAAGTACCTAAATGGACGCTATTTTTAGCTGTGCCATTGCTTTCCATAACTCTTTTACCTATATTTCAAGTAAGAAAAAAAGATATGATTTTTGGTGTTATAACAGGTGCTTTCGCTTTTTTTATAACCGTTTTATTATCAGGTTATGGTGTATTGGTAAGTACATTTATTGGAACATTAGCTATCGTTGGAATAAGTCGTTTGTTTGGTGGAATTTCTAAAACTCCAAAAACAGTATTCTTAACTCAAGGAATTATAATGCTTGTACCGGGTAGTAAATCTTTTATGGGATTAAGTAGTTCTTTTTTAAATTCTTCTATTACAGGTTCTACAAATTTATTTGAACAAGTAGTTTTCATACTTATGGGTATAATTGGCGGGCTACTTTTTGCAGGAACATTCAGAGAAAGAAAATATAAAAAATAACCTTAATTACTCACAATATTCTATAATTAGGGTTTTTCGACAAATATTTATTTAATTTCTTCATAATATCTTCCTCCAAATACGTCTCGTCTATATCACCTTTTTTAAATCTCAATAAATTGTAATTTGTAAACAGTCCTTATCTCCATAATTCACCATTTGTATAAATTTAAGTTTAACCGTTCATCGTATAAATATATCGTACATAAAAATCTTTAAAGCGAGTAATAAACAACATTTTCTATTAATATCAAGCACTTTTTTTTTATTAAAAATGAATAAATCCATCATTTACAGAAACATAAATATGCCTGTAAAAATTTAACAAGCACACAATAAATATTTATTTGATGTTATCAAAAAACTCTTTTTGTAAGTATTTGTTAAATCAACAGATTTTACCTAATTTCCCTCCTTAAAATTAAAATTATGGCAATAAAAGTTAAAAGATTATTCGATTTTCCTTATTATCAAATGGAAACTTATAATTTAGATAAAGCATTTACATCTAAAACAAGCGGTAAGTGGAAATCTATTACTTCAAAAGAATATATTGCCCAAGCAAATCAAATTAGTCGAGGTTTAATAAACTTAGGTGTAAAACCAAATGATAAAATTGCAATTATTTCCTCTACTAACAGAACAGAATGGAATATTTGTGATATTGGTATTTTACAGACAGGTGCACAAAATGTGCCTATTTATCCAACTATTAGTGAGGACGATTACGAGTACGTGTTAAATCACTCAGAGTCTATATACTGCTTTATTTCAGATATAGAAGTACTGAAGAAAATCAATAAAATAAAAACAAAGACGAAACTAATTAAGATTTTTACTTTCGACGATATTAAAGGAGAAGAAAGTTGGAATAAAGTCTTGGAGTTAGGAAAAGATGTTAATACTCAAATTATTGTTGAAGAAAGAAAAGAGAATGTAAAAGAAGATGATTTAGCTACTTTAATTTACACATCAGGAACTACCGGAAAACCGAAAGGTGTTATGCTTTCTCATAAAAATATTGTCTCTAATATTATAAGTTCTAAAAAATACGTCCCTTTAGATTATGGTAATTCGAAAGCGTTAAGCTTCTTACCAATTTGTCATATTTTTGAACGGATGATTTTATATCTTTATCAATATTGTGGCGTTTCAATTTATTTTGCAGAATCTATAGAAAAACTCACAGAAAATGCGCAAGAAATAAAACCTCAAGTAATGACCGCAGTGCCCCGATTATATGAAAAAATCTATGATAAAATAATTTTAAAAGGAGAAACACTCACAGGTATAAAAAAAGCATTGTTCTTTTGGGCTGTAAAATTAGGATTAAGATATGAACCAAATGGAGCAAATGGTTGGTGGTATGAAAAACAATTAAGTCTGGCTAGAAAACTAATTTTTTCTAAATGGCAAGCCGCTCTGGGCGGAAAATTAAAATTAATGGTATCTGGAAGTGCGCCACTGCAACCGAGATTAACTAAAGTGTTTGCAGCCGCAGGAATGCCAATAATGGAAGGTTATGGTTTGTCAGAAACCTCTCCAGTTGTTTCAGTAAATGACCAACGAAATAATGGATTTAGAGTTGGAACAGTGGGTAAAGTTATTGAAGGTGTTGAAGTTAAGATAGCTGAAAACGGAGAGATTTTAGTTAAAGGATCAAACATTATGTTGGGCTATTTTAAGGATATCGAAAAAACTGAAAATGTTATTAAAGATGGATATTTTCATACTGGTGACAAAGGAGAGTTTGATGAAGATGGCTTTCTAAAAATTACCGGAAGAACCAAAGAAATGTTTAAAACATCAGGAGGTAAATACGTTGTTCCTCCTCTTTTAGAAGGAGAATTAAAACAATCTTTGTTTATAGAACAGGTAATGGTAATTGGTGAAGGCGAAAAAATGCCCGCAGCCTTAATTCAACCAAATTTTGAGTTTATTAGAGAGTGGATTGATCATAAAAAATTAGATATAGGAGATTCAAATCAGGAGATTATTAGTTCTGAAAAAGTGATAAAACGTATTCAAAAGGAGGTTGATAAATGCAATGAAAACTTTGGTAATTGGGAACAAATAAAACGTTTTGAACTCACACCGGACGTTTGGTCAATAGAAGGAAGACATTTAACTCCTACAATGAAAATGAAACGTGAAATTATAAAAGAGATCTATAAAGATTTATTTGACAAAATATATAGAAACTAAGTTTTAGTTTTTTAATTACAGAAAAAAAACAGTTTAGGAACAAAACCTAGGCTGTTTTTTTTTAGCATAAAATGGGCTAATCATTTTATATTACACCCACATAAACCTTACTTTCTGCAATGAGATTTAAAGACACGAAAGATATCAACCAATTTTAGTAAAGGGAAACATATTATAATATTTTAAACAAATCACCACATTTCTACAAAGATTTTAAATAAGCCAAACGTAATGAAGTAAGCAGAACTTGGTTAATTTCAAAACTACCTAAATTGCTTTATCAACTTGAAGTCTAATTTTTTAATTGTATCTTTAAAATATTATGAGATATTATTTACTTTCTTTTGCATTCTTTTTGTTATCTAATGGTTTTTTGTTAGGACAAGAAACTGTTGTTATTTTTTCTATTAACGACCCTCACGGCAGAATCGATAACTTTCCTAGATTAAAAACACTTATTGAAAATGAGCGAGCTTTAAATGATAAAGTTTTTTTTGTAAGCGCCGGAGATATTTTTTCAGGTAATCCAATTGTTGATTATCATCCAAGTAAAGGATATCCGATGATAGATTTATTAAATGATTGTGATTTAGATATTTCCGTTATTGGGAATCATGAATTTGACTACGGTCAAGATGTACTAAATGCGAGAATAGAGCAAGCCGACTTCCCATTTATCTGCGATAATGTATATGGTGCAACTGGAGCGTTAAACAAAATAAATGGATATGAATTAATCACCAAAGATGGTTTCTCTATTGCTTTTGTAGGGGTCGTAGAGACTGGGAGTCCAGGTCTTCACCCATTAACGCATCCAAAAAAAGTTGAAGGTCTTACCTTTTCTGAGGGGCTCGAAAGTTTTCCTAAATATCAGAATTTAAAAATAGAACAAAATGCAGACCTTTTTGTTGCATTGACTCATTACGGTCACAATAAAGACAAACAAATTTTGGAAAACTATCCCTTTGTTGATTTAGTAATTGGAGGACATACCGACAGAGAATATGGTTATTTTCATGAAAATGGTTACATGATTATGTCAGGGAGTTACCTAAATAAGGTATCAAAAACAACATTAACGGTTACCGACAAAGTTATTACAGATTTTCAATTTGAAATCATCGACCTATCAGACACATCGCTACCAACGGATCCAGCAATGAAGGTTAAAATAGATGACTACAACAACCAACCTGAATTTTATCAAGTAATCGGAAATGCTGAGACACATCATGATAAAAGCGAAGTAGGGTGTTTGTATACCGATGCTCTGCGAGATGTGACTGGTGCAGATTTTGTGATTCAAAATATGGGCGGCATAAGAGCAGACCTTGATCAAGGGGATATAACTCCTTATGACATTTACGCAATTGATCCTTTTGGTAATGGATTAGATACTTTTCAAATGACCGCTACTCAATTAAGAAATTTCTTGAACGAATACCCATCTTCTTTCTCTTATTCAACTTCCCTTGAAATATATAAGGATCAAAATCAAAACTACCAATTTAAAAATAATGGGATATTACTTGGTGATAACGATATTGTAGATTTTTGCTTGAATGACTATATATCTAATGTATATTCTGAATATTTTCCCGAAAGCCTTTACACATATGAACTTACAACAGCTGACTATATTATTGAATACATCCGCGACAATCATGTAGGTAACATAAATTATCAAGATTGTTTTCGTCGTGAAACTACATTGAGTATTCTTCCCATATCTAAAGTTTCTGAACTATTTATTCAAAATCCAGTTGATGACTTTTTGATATTTAATTCACAATTAGATGGGAAATTGACAATATTTGATATGTTTGGAAGAGCTATAGCTAACTTCAAAAAAGAAGAAGATATGTATGTTGGCAATCTTCCCTCGGGCTTTTATATTGCGCAAATACAAAGTGACAAAGAGAATATTTCAAAAAAGTTTGTGAAAAATTAATTTAACACAAAACTTACGATCCTCTTTTAAATTAAAAAAATATTCGTGTTACGAATACTTTTGTTATTCTAATGTTTGTTTATTTGCATCAAATTTACAAATTTTTTGCTTTTTTATTCTTCCTTTTTCTAATTTCCTTAACTATAGTCTACACAAAGTAAAGGTTTTGTAACCAGTATTTTAGCTAAAAAAGTATAGAAATTGATAGCAATCCTTTACAAATCTTTAAGAAACCAATAAAAGTTTATTAAAACAAAAAAGCTTCACATTTCTGTGAAGCTTTAAGTGACCTATACATGAAAAACGTCTAACTTTTCAGAAGATGTCCAACATATCTTATCATCTGATTTTAAAAAAAACTATTCCCAAGTATAAAAAATTATTCTTGAGAATAAATGGTGAGACCAGTACTTGAAACTTCATACTTTTTAGACGATTTAAATCATATTTTATCCTTCAACTTTTGACTATTTAAAATCTAGTAAAAAAATATATTAATGTTATAATATAACAATACGAATGAATTGAAATTAAATACAAAGTATATCGTATTGGAAAAAACTAAATAAACAAAAAAATATATAGTACAACTAGTTTTTTGTATTTTTATAATATGAAAATATTTGAGGAATTTAAAGAGTTTGCAGTTAAGGGAAATATGTTTGATATGGCTATTGGAATTATAATAGGAGCTTCATTTAACTCTGTTATTGATGTATTAGTTAAAAAAATTTTTTTACCTCCACTATCCTTGTTATCAAACGGAATTAATTTAGAAAACAAAAAAATTATTTTAAGAGAAGCTTTCAAAAATAGTTTAGGAGACACTACAATAGAAGAAGTGGCTATAAGCTATGGTATTTTAATTGAAACTTTATTAGATTTTTTAATTGTTGGTTTTACTATTTTTTTTGTCACAAAAATCATTAATAAAGTAAATAAAAAAGCAGAAGATCCAGAGGATAAATCTATTAAAACACCAAAAAACATTGAATTATTAATAAATATTAATAAATTATTTGAAGAGCAAAATGAACTTTTACGATCGAAAACAAAAAAAAATATATAGTTTATTTTACAGTAGTTAAAAGATTAACAGACCATAATTCAAATATTACTTCTAATAACACTTATAGAAACATAAGTGTTATTATTATATCTCATTTATACATTCAACATTAGTTTTTTTTTACTTCATTCTCAAAATTTCCTAAAAACATTTTCTTGAATAATTATAAAATTATAAATAATATAATGTAATTATTTTTTATTTTTAAATTTTAGATTTGTTTATGGATCTGAAAGTTTGCCAAATTTTTAATCTAATTAACTTTTATGTCGAATTTATATTTAAACTTAGAGAGTAAAATAGAAATACTTAACAGATTCTTATTGTCAGATTTTGAAATTACAGAGGACTGTTTTAAAGATTATAAATCAATAAAATCAATTTTATCATCGAAAATATTAGCTGAAAAATTAAATATTAATTCGGGCTTATTACAACAGTTTGAAGTAGCATTAAACTATTTTAACAAGCATAAAAAAAATGATAAAGTTTCTAAGGTAGCAGCTTTAAGGCTGATTTCTTGGTTAGACACAATATCTAAAACATCAGGTCAAAACTTTAAAGTAGATATTGAAAAAATTCTTTCAGATGAAAATCTTGCTATCAAACAAGTTAGAGTTTTAGAGTTGTTGTTGAGAGAATTAATTCTATTTCACAACGGCGGTAAAGATAGTTTAGCGATGAAGCTAAATACTTTAATGAAGGAAGAAACCATTAAAAAATGGATTGATAGCGGGGATGAAACTGGAGTCTTAAGCGGAACTACTTTTAGTGAATTGTCAGCAATATTTTTAGATAAACGAATATTTGCGTCTTATGATGAATTATTTCAAGAAGAAAACGGTCTTAAGTATGATAAAAATAAAATTAAATCATTACGATTTTTTTTAGAAGATATTAGACTTATCCGAAATACAATTGCTCACAATAAAAAAGTGTCTCCAGTTCAAATAGAATTGCTGAATACTTATTATTCAGAAATTATAGAACCAGTCAAATATGCTAAAATTAATGGATTAACAGAGGTTGACCCTGACTCTTATAAAGACATCAGTGACGAAGAGGTTAAAACGTATGTCAAGAGTATTGAAGAAGATTTAAGCGAAGTCAAAGAAGGTCTTGATGAATTATCATCTAAAATTGATGAAGGATTTACAAAAGTCTTAAATGACACCAACACGTTAAAAGATGTAAGTAAAAAAAACAAATCAACACTTAAATATATTTTTGGTGGGGTGGTAATACTTTTAATATTGATTTCGGGATTGTTATACCTAACTAATAATAATAATTCAAACACTGAAACTATCAAAGATGATTTAAAGGATGTCAAAGAAATTATTTCTGGAGATTCGGAGTTGAAAAACATGAATAATTCAGGTGACTTAAATATAGTTAAAGATTTGAATGAAAACACTCTAGATGTAGAGTCTAAAAAATTAGCTGTTATATACTTTGATAATACGTCTGAAGAACCTAGATTAAACAAATTAAAAAAAGGTTTGGCGGGTATGTTAATTTCAGATTTATCAAATGTTAATATGATTGATATAGTTGAACGGGATAGAATAGAAGAAATACTAAATGAGCAGAAATTAAATAATAGTGAAAAATTTGATCAAAATTCTGCATCTCAAGTTGGTAAGCTACTGGGAGCAGAAATGATTTTAACTGGTGCTTATTTTGAGATGTTTGGTAGCTTTAGAATTGATGCTAGATTTATTGATGTAGAAACTGGTAAAATATTAAAATCTGAGGGTGTTGACGGTAAATCTTCAAATTTTTTTAAACTTGAAAAACAACTAATTTGGAAAATTATTAAGAACTTAGAAATCACTCTCTCTGATAAAGAAAGAAAAGCCATAGAAGAACGTCAAAAAAATCAAAATATATCTTATGAAGATGCATTGCTTTTCTCTCAAGCATTAGAGGAAATTGATTCAGGTAATAATGTTGAAGCTATAAAATTACTAGAAAGAGTTCTTGCCAATAATCCTAAATTCAAAACTGCTTTGGATGAATTAAATAAGCTAAAAACAAATGTTTAAAGGGTGTAATATTATGAAAATATTTAAATTAATAATAATTATTTTTCTTTTTACAGGTAGTTTAAAATCTCAAACTAAAGTAGCCATTCTAGATTTTGAGAACACTAGTGGTATTTCTAAATATGATGGCTTTGGAAAAGCTCTGAGTAATATGCTTATTACTGATCTTAAGAACTCTATACATCCAAGAAAAATAACATTTTTAGAACGTTCACAGCTTAATAAGGTACTTAGTGAACAAAATCTTCAAAAAAGTAAGAATTTTGATAAAAGTACGGCAGTAAGTTTTGGTAAACTAGCAGGAGTAAAATATGTTTTGGTTGGAAGTGTATATGTTATGGATGGCACCTGTAACATCACTTCAAGGCTGGTAGATGTTCAAACTTCCGAAATTGTGCATGCCAAGGAATCTAATGGTAAAATAACCAACTGGCTTTCCTTAAAAAGTGCTTTGGCTAATGAATTGTCTATCGCCATGAATAATCCGGTAACCATTGAAGCAGAATACAGTAAAAAGGAGACTACTGAAGGTGTATTAACCCAATATGCAAAAATAATTGACAAAATGGACGAAGGAGATGTGGAAGGAGCTCAAGAAATGACAGAGATGCTCTCATCTGTTCAGCCTGACTTTAAATATTTTGATGAACTGAAATTGGATATTGAGGAGCTTAAAAAACAGGTTAAAGAGAATACTGAAAATATTTCTGTCTTAGAGAAATCAGGTGGCTTAGTAATTAATGCATCAAATTTAAATGAGTTAAAGAACAATCTGGAATCGAAACTTTTATCATATGATAAGAAATTAGATATAATAAAAACCATAATGATAAATTTTGGAGAAAGTATTAAAAATTATAATTTGGTTAATGATCTAAAATTCAATGAATATAGTGTAAAGTTGGAGTCCAATATCGAATATTATAAGTCTTTAACAAACAACCTGCACAAAGATTTGTTTTTTGATTTTTTAAAAAACGAATCAACAACCATGTATGGTTATATACGTGTATTTGATTATTATCAAGATGATATTTCAGATGAAAATGTGGTTAAATATTTACTTGCCCATATTAAGATTTTAAGAATTGAATATCAGCGCATGTTATCACCTCCTATCTTGGAGAGTGAATTTATTTTATTGGGACTCATATATAAAACACCCTTTTATCCAAATGAAATTGGGTATGAAAATAAAAGAAGAATACTTTCTGACGAATTTATAAATCTCAGGATTTCATTATTAAACAACATGTTTAATTCTCAAAAAAAACAGACTGGTGTTAATTTAGATGTTATAGACTATTTACAGAAATATTATGCTGAAAATTATGATAAATTTACTGGAACAAATGAAAATACATCACTTACATCAAATTTTTTTTTCACCGAGATTATTCCTCTTATTATTTTACACCGACACAACCAAGAAACTAGAAATAAAATAAAAAAAGATTTTTTTGAATATTTAATAATAAGTGAAAGCTCTTTTATTAAGGCAATCGAATTTTTAGATTTTCCATTACTCATTAAAAATAACAAAGTTTTAATGTCCTATGACTAAAAAATAACATCCAATGAAGCAATTAAATTTTATACAGAAAAAATAAATGCAAGGGCTAGTGATATTAAATATTTATATAATATTAATTCTAATAAAATTTTGTTTTCAAATGAATCTGAATCATTTAAACCATTAGTAGAAAACTATATTGAAATAAAAAAGAAGATTTATTTTGATTATCAATTACACAATTTCAATTCTACAGAGGAAACTGAAAACCAACTCTACATAAATAAATTTAAAGAATTCAATAATTATAATGAGTTTTTAAAATATTTCAATTCAATTGAATACCCACAAATTAAATATGATTATGAAAACTATTTGATGTGTGACTTTATACCAGAAGGAACTCATGTAGTTTTTTCCACAGGTGTTGACTTTATTAAAGAATATATCGTATTAAATTCAGGAGATAGATTGAGGAATAATGAGATTATACTTCCCGATGAAGTCTTTAAAAATTCCAAGTTCAATATACTCGCTGTTGACAAACCAGAGTATGATATTACAAATTTAAACCCTTCTCATTTCGAGTTTATTGGATTAAACAAAGAATTCAAACCTACCAAGAATTGGAGTTCTAAAAAGACAAAAATGCATAGTGAAATCTATAATATAAACAGGAATTTATTGGATTCCTCAAATGTTTCACGAATTGAAGTTTTACTTACAATTATGGAAGACAAAAATAAGGAAAAACTAATTGAAATTGAAAATATTTTCCCCTCAAAACACAGAGAACATTTAGATGAACAAGTAGGATTGGAAAACTTAAAGCAAGAAACTATTAGTTATTTTAATAAAATAATGGCCTTTGCTAATAAAAATACTTCATCATTTATAGATTTACCAAAAAAAGAATTAATTAATATCTATGTTTGGAGAAATGGTTTTACTAAGCGTCAAACCCAAAATGACGTAATAAAAGAATATCTAGGAAAAACATACATACATCCAAACAGAGTCCCTTCGAATTATGGTTTATACGAATTTTTCAACACGGCGTTTAATGAATTATTAGATCCTAAAAGAAAAATATCGAAAAAAAGACTTAGCAGGGCTATTATCTATAATTCAATTGTATTTGATTTTTTTACGAATATTAATGATTATGTAGATGATGTAAGGAACTTAGAAAACAACAAATTAAAAATAAAAAATTATAATAATCAAATAGAAATAGATGTAGAAGAATTTAGGAATGCTAGTAGAATTAATACCGCACATGCATTACTTGTATATTCATTTAACTATGAACAATCACTATATAATTCAGCACTTAAGCTATACAGAAAAGAACTTAATTACAAGTTTGGAGACAATTTTATGAACCTATCAAGTGAAGACATTATTAAACAAGATCTTTTTGATTTTCAGAAATCAGAGATGATTGACAAAAAAACTATAGATAAAGTTTTAGTAGATCTTAAATTGAAGTAAAATTTAAAATCAATCTATTATATTAAGATAGTTTAATACACTACTCCAATTAGGAAATGCTTTACTTCCAAAATGAATCCATTTACCACGAAATTCAGAGGCACCATTGAATCTTCGGTCATCAATCAAGTAATCACCAATTAAGAGATTTTTATGATGAGATAAAATTAGTTTTTTCCGAACTAATTTTTCGTCAAAGTGTTTCGTCATCCATAGTCTTTTATGCATCCAAGCCTCAGGATTATCCCATGGTGCAGTTGATAAAAAGTAGATGTCGTATTTAGGATGAATTAAAAGCATATTTACGGATTCAATAGACTTTTCAATAGGTTCTAAGTTCTCATAAACTCCTGGTAGTTTGTCGGGTCTTCCTATATAAGGGCTAATTTTTCCTAGTGGATGTTCTTTTCTCCCTTTTTCAAAATCCGCTATAACTCCATCTAAATCAATATATACTTTCTTCATTTTTCAATAATTACTCTCTTAAAAAATTATTTTTTTACTTTGAATACATTTATAAAATTAAATATCCCAATATAAAATCTATAAATTTTGAAATTAAGATTATTTTATAGAATTTTAATAAGTTCTTTTTTTTAATGAAATTCAAACTATTATTGAAAGTAATAGTTTAATGGATCATTAGATACTGGGTAATAAAATTATAACGAAAACTCAACACCTAATGTTAGAGAGGCGTCAGATGTTAAAACATCAATATATGGGGTAGAATGAAATCGATATGTTGAATCTAAAAATAAATCAATCTTTTTCAACGAATAATATATTCTTGGTTGGACAAACAAGCGATAATCTTTAATATATGAGGTGTTTATTTGATAATAAATGGATAGATTTACAAATAAATCTTTAGTCAAAACATATTTGCTAAAAGCACTAAAGCTATACCGCCAGTTATAAACTTGCAATTGCTGGGTTTCAGTTTCGTCGTATAATTCATCTTCAAAAAACATTCCGCCACTCAAATCAAAATATGAATCTTCTTTTGAAAACACCTGGTATCGGTAGCCTCCACCACTTATATAACGGTGTTTCATTCTGATGGATTTAATATTTTGTGTTTGAGCAAAAACAAAAAATGAATTTTCATTAATAATGTAATTGTATCTTAATTGACCTGTAAAATCTGACGCAAGAATTTCATTGCTCTCATTAATATAGTCGTAGTTAAAAAGTAATCTAAATTGATTTTTTTCTGTTTTTTTTGAAAATTGGTGTGCGGTTGAGAATTGTTTTAACTCAATATTTCCAAAATTAAAATCTCCTTGAAAACTCATACTATAGGATAAATCATCTTTTAATTCTGACATCATATTCTCTGTGTTAATTATTGTCTGAGAGTTTAGGTTTATAAAAACAAAAGAAAAAATGATTTTAATTATATTTTTCATTATAGTATATTATTGATTATTTTTATATTAGCAAATGTACTAAATTTAAAAAACCGTAAATTAAAATGTCAATTAGAAAATTAAAATTTCTAATTTTATTGCTTTTTTTTCCTTCGTTGCTATTTTCGCAAATTGCAGAAGTTGAGCGTTTATATAAAAATGCAACTGTTGCTTGTTTTTTTAGTGCGAGTAAATTAAATTCTTATTATGATTTACAATATGCAGAATCAATCCTAGATTCTACTAAATTTGCTTTTTCAAGACTTGAAAAGACGCATCCTAAATATGATACATTATCCGAAAATATTAATGCGCTTGAGAAAGAACTAAATATATCAAAAGAAATTGCCACAGATAATTTAAATTACATTTTCCCTTCTTTTTCACTTCTTGCAGGTCACCGAGTTGATTATAATTTTATTGATGATACCGAAGAATTACTGTTAGAAGATTTGCTTCAGAGCTTTCTAAATCAAGCCGACCCTATTCACAAGGGGAATTTATCTACCACTTCACATTTCATAATTTTTGAAGTTGAACCCTTTTCCATGATGCATGTAGGAGTTCTTTTGGATTATATATCTTTAAATACTTCACACTATGCCATTAGACCTCATGAGTTTAAGTCTATATTAGGTAAAGATGGTTATGAAAGATATGTATCAAACGCTCTTTTGACTGAAGATTATTCTAAAATATTAAATTATTATCGTACTGATAATTTATTGACGATTTCTTTGTCTGAAAATGGCTCTTTTAACTCTATTTTTTATAAAGGTATTACCTTAAATGTTATTAATAAGACAAACTTAAAAAAAGTATTCTATAAATATACAGAGCAGTTTAAAGTCGATAAATCAGATGCATTTAATACTGCATTTAAATCCTTAATTTTCTTATTCCTTGCGCTTATATTCATTTATTTCATAATGTTTTCTGGCTACCTGAAATACGATTCTAGAAAAAGGGTTTTAATAACATCTTCAAAAAATCTTTTGAGAGAATTAAAATCCTTTGACCATCTATTATTGCTAGGTTCTGCTATTATTGCAATTTGCACTTTCAGTCAACTTTCTAAGAATATTAGACCTGAAATAAATGCTTTTAAAGGTGATTTATTATCTATGTTATGGCCTATAGGACAGGTTGTAACTCCTATGCTAATGATTTTTTTTATTGGGTTTATAATAAGATATAAATTTTCTAGAAGTACAACTTCTTCTCCTGAAAGTTTAACAAGATTAATCTTCATATCCCTTTCATGCCCATACCTGTATTTAGAATATCATGATTCATTAAGTCAATCTACGATTACTGATTTTTATAATTACTTGGGTTATTTTGTAATATTGTTTTTACTAATAATGCCTTCAATTACCTTAGGGAAATTACTTTCAGATTTATTTAAGAAAAACTATCAAAAAAAATTATTAATTTTTGTTGAGTCATTAAATATCATAATTTTAATTCTGGTTCAATATTTTGTTTTAGCTGGTAATACCACCAATAGTTTGATTTTTCTTGTATTATCAAATTTAATTTCTCTATATTATTTCAGGGTCAGAGAAAATGAAAAAAACCTAACAAAAATTACTAAAAAAAGAATTGTTGATTTTGACATAACTCCTAATTTTATTAGTAATGGTACAAACGCTGATATTGTTATCGGTGATATTAACAAATTTATTAATGATGTAGAGAAAAATACTTTTATACTTTCGGGTAAACAGGGTTCAGGAAAAACTAGACTTCTAAGTCAATATTTTGACAGTAAAGATAATATTCAATTATTTAAAGGCTCTTTTGATGATCAAAAAGATATTTATGACAAATCATTTGGTGTTTTTAAACACATTTTTATAGATTCAAATTCAAACCTTAATCTTCCTAAAAGTTTCTTTAATAGAAATACAGCAGCTGTTAAAGGTATTAGTAATGTAGTTAAAGCTGTTTCAAAGGTTGCTCAGATAGATGTTTCCCAGGTCTTAGACATAGAAGGCAATACAACGAATCTATTAGATTTAAGTTCAGATTTACTGGAGGAGCTAGCTAAATATGGGGAAGAAACAAATAAAAAACAAATTGTAATTTTTGAAGATTATCACTTCATTGAAAACGACGTAAACAACAAGGATTTTATTAATGCGCTTATGAAAAGTTATTCAAAGCGAATTTTTTTTCAGAAACATATTAAGTTCATATTTAGTTATAGATCTGAAAAAAATATTAAAGGAGAGCCTTTCAATACCTATTTAGAAGAATTAACTAGTCTAACAAAAGTTATCAAAAGTGAGCTTATTATAACAAACCCTAAGTCATTTATTACCAAATATTGTTTAAAAACAGATGCTTTAATAGTTGATGATAAACTATCACCCTACTTAATTGAAAAATTAGGGAGTGATTCTTTCAGCCCCCTTGCACTTTCAGTTTATATCAAAGAATTGATTGACGAAAAATATGTAGTAATTGACAATAATTTATTAAAACTAATAAAAAGTCCTAAAGATTTTGTTTCTGAAAATGAATTATTTATAAAGAAAGATAAGATTTTATTTGACACTCTAAAAGATGAGGAAATAAAAATATTGGTTTCAGCAGCTAATTATGGAGAAAAATTTAATGCAGAGGTTTTAAGTCATATTTGGAATTTAGATTTAATTCATGTAATCGATATATTAGAAAGGATTGAGGATATTGGTTTAATAAATGATGATCCTATTAATGACAATTTTTATAATTTTAATAATGTTAATTTCTTTAAATGGTTAAAAGTAAGTTATAGAAAAAAACAGAATAATATTGAAGATTTAAAACAAAAGGAAATTGAGTTTGATAAAAGAATTATTGACTACGTATTTAAGATTGAAAAATTAAATATTTTCTCAAAGAATGAGATTTATTCTTTTATTCAGCGATTAGAAAAACTTGGAAATAGGGTGAATAATTATGATGATAAACTAATTAAACTTAGGTTTCACCTTGCTAATCAACTATTTAAATCTCCTGAAGAAAAAAATGGTGAGGGTGTATTACTTTTAAATGATATCTTCAAACAAATCAAATCTAATCATAGAAATTTTATTCCTGTTATTATTAGCATAATAAAAAACTGTATCACTCAAAATGGAAATTTAAAAATTCTAATAGATGACGAAGAAGATAATACATTATTAGAGACGATTTATGATTACATTTTAGCTAATGGAAATAAAGAAGAAAAGTCAGATATTAATATTATAAATTTAAAAAATTTATGGTCTCAAAGCTTATATAAATCCCAGAATGGGCACTTAACTTTTTTTAATAAATCTTTTGATTTTAATGATTACCAAAGTAAAGATCAAGTTAGGGTAGAATTTTATAAATCACTAATTGAAACTCAAGGGTGCATTTCTAGAAAGCAATATGATGAATTAATTGATTTGGCCTTTAGAACGAATAATTTTCAATTATTAGGAGAAATATTAAGAGATAGAATCTTAAGAGGAAATCTAATTCAAAAAGAAAAGAAACACATCTTAGATTTTTGTTTGTCCTTGGAAACTGATGAAACACCAAGTCTAAATGAAATACATTCCAAAAAATTAGAGGATAATCAAGTAAAAATAAAAATATCCTATATTATAAATTCTAAATTAAATTCACAAAAGGCGAGTAATTTATCTTATCTATTAAGTAGGTATTTGGAATTTTATTCTTCTAAGCAAAATCATGAGATGGTTATTTATTTGTCATCTTTTGCAAAAGATATAGCTTTATACATTGGAGATAATATAGGGCTTTACAACGCGCTAAAATATTCTGGACATTCATATTATCGTCTGGAAAAAAACAATTTTTCAGTATTAATTTATGAAGAATATTTTTGTAAAATGCTAGAAGATTCGGAATATATTAATATATATTTTAGAGACGCTTTAGAAGGTGTTTTATATAACTGTAAAGCTTTAAACGATTACAGTACATTTGATAAAATTAACCAATTATTAAAAAAGGAAGCTAAGTTTTTACCATATAGTCTTATTTACTCAAACCCTAAAAGAAGTCTATTTAATCCTGATAAACAGATTCTGAGTTTGTTACCAAAATCTAACAACATGGCAATTTTTAATGATTCAATAATAAGTGGTTATTATAATTTGACTAAAAGTATATTAGAGTGTTTTATTGCAGCAGACAAAGATTTTGATAAAGCAGAATTATTTGATTTAAAACAAATAATTTTATTATTGTTTAATAAAGAAATTAACAGTGATTCAATGTCAGAATTAATTTCTAAGAAAATCAAATCTATAGAACCTGGTGTTGAGTTTGAAAAAAGCAAACTGTTTTATGATTTTATCAATGATGGCAAAAAACTTAAGCTAATTGAAAATGAATATTTTAAAAAACAACTATTTTACTATTGTAAGTTGTTGGTAAGTTCAGATGGTAATATACATCCAAATGAACAAGTATTATTATTGAAACTAAAAGATTTTATATAGGTCAAAATGAAAATTTTAAATTATATTTTTTTAGATGATTACTTTAAACTTGATTTTGAGAATATCAGAGGTTTTAAGTTTATTTTAGGTTATGGGAGGTATCATTTCCTTCTAAAAATAACCAAAAAATCACATCTCTTTATCAAAGCTACAAAATCCCTTTCTAAGCTGATTGTTATTAATATAAAATGGTTTGATTTTAAAAAAACAAGTTTCAAATTAATGCCTGAAAGTCTTATACAAAACAATTTTCCCTCCAGAGATTTAACCTACGCTAATAGAGTTGACACACGAGGAATAGAAAATAGATCTGAGGATTTACTTAATTACACTAATGATTTTAAAGAAATAAAAATTACACCACCCTTACTTAAAACGAAACCACTTTCCAATCCTTCGAAATCTGTAAGCTACAAATTAAAAAATAAGTATATCAAGAAAATTATTACATACAAACGACCAATTTTAAGAATGAAATAATCATGGAAATAAAAATGCAGACAAACCAGAAAATATCAAAAGATACTGAAGTACAAAATTATAATTTAGATTTAAATGATTACTTGAAAGATAATCATGTAACATTTTTCACTAAATTCTTGTGGTGGTGTTGTGGAGCTGATAAAAAAATTCTAATAAAAGCAACAAATTATGATAGAGTTAAATATGCAGGTATTGGGGCAATTGTTCTTGTTACAGGTATTTTGGCAGCTGTTTCTGGTGGGTTTGCATTCAGTACAATTTTTGCTACAAAAGAAATGGCTGTTGATAAAATTAATACTGGAGAAGATGGAATATTTTCAATTCTTGAAAATATTGACATCACCTCTATCGCAGTAGTAATATTCGCTATTTTTTGGGGATTGATGATTTTCAATATTGATAGGTTCATCATTTCATCAACAGGTAAAGGAGATGGAACTGATAAAATCACCTTGGGAGAATTTGGACGAGCTCTACCTAGATTGGTAATTGCTATTATTTTAGGGATTACGATATCAAAACCTTTAGAACTTAAAATATTTGAATCGGAAATCAATGCTGAACTTGAACAAAAACAAAGAGACTATCAATCAGAATTAGATAAAAAGACTACAGCTAAATTTGATAAATTGAAAATAGAGCTTGAAGAAAAAAGGAAACCTTTAAGAGAAAACAAAAATAATTTGAACAAAATTTTAGAGGAGAGAAGACTGGAGATCTTAAATCTAGAGGAAGAGCTTCAATATGAGATTCAAGGCCGAGTCAAAGGACGAAAAGGAAGTGGTAGAGGTGGATATGGACCCGCAGCAAAAAAAATTGAACAAACCATAGCCAAAAGAACTTCTGAGTTTGAAAATCTTAAGATTGATTATGCAGCTCAGCAAAAAGAACTAGAGAGTGAAATTAGTGGTATAAAGCTGCTAATTACAGAGTTTGAAAGTGAACAGAAAACAGAACGACTTAACAATAAGAAATTAGCAAAGGGGCTGGATGGATTATTGCAACGAATAAAAATTGGTGACGAAGTAGCAGGGGTAATTGGGATATTTTTAATGCTCCTCCTCTTATCAATAGAAACAGGACCGATATTTTTTAAAATGATGATGAACAAGGGGCCATATGATTATATGGAAGAAAATCTTAAGAATAAAATTAAAGCTTTTAATGGCATTGTAATTGAATATGATTTTTATCCAGATGGTAAAGAGGGTCAAAAAATTAAAAAAGTTAATTTTTTAGAAGTCAAAGCAGAAGAAGATATAGCAAAAACTAGAGTTTACGGCCAAACGGAAATTAATAATTCAATTATTGAAAGCTACAAAGCTTCTGAAATAGAAAATATTAAAAACAATCCTGAGGATTATATTTCTTAATATATGCAAAAGGTTAATTACTTTATTCTCAAACATATATTGGGTTTAGATCCATATGTTTTAAAACAAGAAAAGGAAAAAGGTAGTAATAGTGGTATTTTTTTTTCAATATTCACGTTTACTTTTCTACTTATCTTTTTTCTAACATTATTCAAATCTATAGAAGTAATTTTAAATGACTTACATTATGTACTTATATTCATAATTAGCTTTATTGCGTTTTTACCATTTTATAATATTTTTTCATTCGCCTTAATTTCATGGAGGTCTCATGATAGTTTTTTAAATAAGAATAAGAATCAGTTTTCTTATTACACCTCATCATTTGTAACCTTATTAATACGTTGTATTTTTCTCCTCTTAACTCTTGGATTGTTTATTGGGCTATCATACACTTTACTTAATCAACAAATGGTTTCTCAAGACATTAAAGAATTTAAAAAAAATTTAATATTTGATTACCAAGAAAACATAAAACAACAAATTGAAATTGACAAGAAAATTGAAGCTAGAGAATACTATAATGTTTTAGACGAAATTAACAAACTGGAAATAAAGATAGCTAACTCAACATCAAAATTAGATAGCTTAAGTTATTTAAGTTTAAAAATACCATTGATTGAAAGAAAACAGATTTTAAAAAAGGAAATAGAATCTATAGAACTTAAATTGTTGGCAGTTTATAACATGAAAAAGGAAAAATATAAGGCAGAAATAACTAAAAATCAATTTTTTCTAAAATCTTTGATTCTTTTATCCACAAAAGCGTCATTTTTAAGATACATTGTAATAATTTTAGTAATATTTGGGTTGTTTTTATTTTGTTTCTGGTGGCGATTTGTTCGCTCAAATTCTACCTATTTTAAAATAGATAATCATCTTCATAGAAACGCAATCAATCTAACTTCAACACCAATAATTAAAAGCACAATCGAATATGTAAAAACAAAGTTTAATTATGATTACAAAACAGAGTTTCCTATCGAGCAAGAAAGTGTTGAGGACAAAGCTGATAAAAATATTATTTTGGATATTGAACATTTTATAACAAAACTTAGAAAAAATGAGTTATAAAATTCACGTTACGTTAGGGGAATTTAGTTCTGCATTCAAAGCTAAAAGAAATCCTACTTCAGGAAGTTTTGATACGTTTAGTCAAAAAAATGAATTTCATGATATTGAATTGACTGGTGAAAAGAAATTCAATATTTCAGAGTCAGATGTTGTTTATGGTATAGGAGAATTTAATGACTTAGTTAGTTGCCCTAAAATTATTATAAAAAACACAGCTAATGTTGAGACAAAATATCCTGCAAAGAAAAGAACATTTCCTAATCCTCAAAACAAAGAATATAACCTACTAACCATTCTCAACCCTGTTTTTAAAAATATAACTACAGATGAAAAAAATGCATTTTACATTTATGGGTTTTTAAAGGGAGAGTGTTTGATTTATAAAAAGGTGTGGACACCAGTTAAAACAAAATCCAAAACACAAAAAAGAGAATTAAAAACTTCAGAAAATCGAATTGCAAAAAGCGAGATTTCAACCGTTGAAGATAGTACCTGTTTTAATGGAGGGAAAAGAAAAAAAAGTTGTTTTAATAATGGCCTACTTTCTGGAAAAAGGTCTTGTTTTCATTCAAGTTATGGGATGCAGCACGGCTTAATGGCTAAACCCTGTTTTAGGAATACTCTTTACCCAAGAAATAAAGGATGTTATTCGAATGCTATTGGGTGTTTTTCTGGACCACAAATTGCTGGTGCCCCTTCACCGTGTTTTTCAAGTTGTTTTGGACTAGGCTGTTTTAATTTTAGTTGTTTTGGAAACGGTTGTTTTAGCTCTGGATTTACAAATCCTTGTTTTAATTCTCCAATCTTGAGAGCTATTTTTAATGTATTTGGATTACTAAGCCTTTTCTTGATTTTAGCCTATTTAATTTGTAACTTAGGGAGGTCCGTTGTTAGTTTACCTAATATTAAAGAAATTAAAGTTACCAAACAAACACAAATAATAGTACCAGATTCCTTAATGGTTCATAAAGAAAAAGTTGTGAACCCTATTAAGGAATCAGAAATTATTGATATTGGAAGTACCGATCGAGTTTTTTTATTTGTTGGTGATTTTGAAGACGAAGATGAAGATATAGTAAACTTATATTTCAACGATGAGCTTATTGCTAGTAACTTAAAACTCAAAAACAATCTTAAACAATTTGAACTTACAGATGTAATTCCCAAACACATCAATACTCTTCGAGTAGAGGCCGTGTCGAATGGAACTGGCCCACCTTGCACTACATCCTATTATGTATGTAAAAATTGTTTTGGGGAACAGGAATGCTTTGACAAATATGAAATTCCCCTCTTGGCTGGAAAAGAGGAAAGTAAACGTACTGGAGAAATATATTTTTATATAAATGAACTAGATTGTGTTTATGAAAAGTAGAAAAGATGAATTATAAATACGCAGAAGTAAATATAGAAGATATAAATTCATGGGACGATATAATTGTCAGCAATGGAATTCATGTCATAAATAATGTTGTTAATATTTCAGCTAATGAATATTTAACTTTGGCTGAAAAATCTTTAGAGGAATCTGGAGAAGATAAAATATTGAATCTTAAATTTATACCCGATTCAAGTATTAATGGAAGCTATAAATTAGTCAATTATTTTGCAATTTCAGAAGATGGAAAATCGAATGAAGTATATTTAAAATTAATAAAACAAGATAATGTAAAAGATTTTTCTAGAAACAACTTAAAAGATGAAACTTTTATTAACCCAGGCTATAATTCAAAATTTGCCCAAAGATCACCATTTAATAGACAAACAGGTTGTATGAAGAACCCTTTGTTTTCTGGGTGCTGGAATCTAATGTCCTTGCTTGGAATTTTCATATTTCTGGGAGTTCTATTATCAATTTTCAATAACGATTTTAACTGGATTAACAATATAACTGGTAATTGTCAAAACTGTTTAGAAAATGTAAACAAATTATGGAACGATGAGAAGCAAGAAATAAAACAAGATAGTTTGATATCGTCAAAAAAAACACCGATTATTTATTTAGATTCTTTAAATCTAAAACAATCAGAATTTATTGATATTAGTTTATTGTGGTTTTCACGAAATGATTTGGATTTAATTATGGTTGGGCCTGATGGAGAATTATTATGGAAAAATAATCCTGAAACGGGTTATGGAACCATGGATATTTCAATGAATGACTCAAAACTTGATTCTCTAAGAAATTACAGCAAGAATATGTCTTTAGAGAAAGCCAAAAGAACTGCTTATGAACATTTATTCCTTGACAAAAATATTTCTTTAAAATCTGGAACGTATTCGCTATATGTTTTAAATTCAGACAAAAGAGAAAACTGTAATTTTAAAGATCAATACATTGTAAGATATATCCAAAATAATACTATTAAACACTATAAAGGCGAGTTAGGAAATTCCTTAAACAATAGATGCCTTGGTGAGCAATTTTTTAAACAGGTATATTCTCAAAAAAGCTTAGAAAAAAATCTTGAATATGATGTTGCTCATTTCATTCTAGACATTAAAATTAACTAATGAGAGTTGAGAAGTTAATATATGGTCCTATTTCTGGTTGGTTCAAAAGTGAATCTGGAAAAATTATGGAAAATAGTATGACATCTTACACTCCTCAGTTTGATAGTATTGTACTTCAAGGTTTTAAGACAAAAAAAATTAAAGACAAACCGTTATCTCTATTCAAAACTGGCAAGTATGTCTGGTTAAAAAAGCAGGAAGTTTTATTAAAAAAAGAGGAAGAACAATATAAAATTAAATTTAGCGAATGTGTTCTTAATGAATTTAAAATCAAAGAATCAATCACAGATGTTACTGGTCAGCAATATGCCAAATATGAAGCAGTGTTTTTTGCGATTATCAACTATGAAACCATTCAAAAAACTGTAATAAAGAAACCCACTAACTCGGATCATAATGCAAACATAGTTGACACTGAGATAACAAGTAAGAAAAATATTGAACCTATTATTAAGGAAACAACAGAAAAAACGGGGTGTTTCTCAGGTTTTAAAAAATCTAACGTAGATATTAAAAGTGAGTCAACTTATGGTTTTTATGGTAATCGCTCTTATAAAAATAAGCGAGAACACATCAATCAGATATTTAAAATAAATAAAGATTTTTTTATTGATTCAACAAGAGATTTTGGTGGTAAATTTAAATCTATCTTTAAGGATGGTAAGCAAAATATTTTTCATGGCAAAAGAATCCAAAAGGACCCACTACAATCAATCGGAAGTAGGTTTTTTAATCTAATAAAATCTTTTGCTGCCCTTATATTAATACCAATATGGATGTACTTATCAGTTGGTGTAATTAATAACATATTTCTTTTTTTCTTAATATTTTTTATTCTTACACTTTATTTTTCTTTTTTTAATAAAAAGTTTAGAGTCAGCATCATAGGTAGATTATTTCGATTTTTAATAAATATTTTTACAGTTATAGCGCTTTTCGGAATTATTACTAATTTATTGAACTTTAAAGACACTGATGATTTTGATTATGAAAGAGATGATAAGAGTGATACTGAATTTGTAGAAGTTGAGAAAGATTCATTACAAGAGGCTGACAAACTTTTTGTAAATCAACATAAATGGATTGATTTTAAAGGTAATAAGTATGAGGAGAAATTTGTTACTAGCATAAATGACTACAGAGAATCTAATAAGTTTTTAAACCAAATCGATATCAGGCAAGATTATTATTTTTGGGGGAATTTATATAAAAAAGCTTCAAATTTTGAAAAAACAAAGATGGATTCCATCAGAAAAATGTTTATTAATTTAAAGCCATTAAATAAAATTAAAACTTTAGCACCAATTGATCAATTAAATGCTATTTTGACCTCTGTACAAGCTATTCCATATTATCTTGTACACCAGGGAAGCTGCCAACAATCGGCATATTCTAGTGATTTTTCAAAAAAATATCATCAACAAAATGAGCCTTGTAAGCCTAATGCTAAATATGGTTTAGCAATGCCTTCAGAGTTTGTGGCTAATTTTAAAGGAGATTGCGATACTAGAGCTTTGTTCCTTTATTGCATATTAAAAGAGCGAGGATTAGATGTTGCTGTTTTGATAAGTGAAAAATATGGGCATTCTATCCTAGGAATAAATATTCCAGGAAAGGGGAAAAATATAAAGAAAAATGGGAAAAAATATTTAACTTTCGAAACTACTTCTAAGGGTTGGAAAATTGGGCAATTACCACCAAATTGCTCCAATACAAGATATTGGAAAGTAGCTTTAAATTAAACTAAACACTATGGATCAATTATTATTAAAAAACCTTTTACTTTTAGCCATACTATTGACAGTTGGAATTGTTTTCAGTTTCGTTGCGATAAAGCTTATCATTCAAATTTTTAAGCGTGGATTAGACATAGGTGAAGCTCTTAAGAATCCTGCAATTGTAATTTTATTTAGCGCCTCCATTCTTTGTATGGGAATCTTATTTTCAAGCTTACATGATCCACTTTATGAAATATATCGGATATTAGAACAAACTGAAGACGTGGTCTGGCAGTCTATAAAATATACTTTGATATTTCTCGGGGTATCTTTTGTAGTATGGTTGTTGGTTATTGGGTCTGCCATTTCTATCGTCTCCCTCAGCACAAAAAGCATAAAAGAAACCGATGAGATTAATGCAGGGAATTGGAAAATTGGACTATTTTTAGCGGCTATAATTATTACCCTAACATTACTTACAGCATCGCCTCTATCCAGCGTGATGGAATCTATAATTCCTTATCCAGAACTACCAGATTTATTTTAAATCAATTAATTACTCTGTTTTGAAATCAATAACCTCTTTAATTCAAAATTATGAAAAATTATTAGAGAGTCGAGTAGATTTAAATTACAAGAGAAAGTATAAACGCATTATTACTTTTGATACACTCTCAAAATTATATCAAACTTACTTTAGGAATCTTTCTTTTAAAGCTAATGAAGAGATTGCAGTGTCAGAAAAAGATAAAGACATTGTAAGTTTTCTCTTAAGAGTACACTTTAGACAATGGATTGAAATAGAGGGATTAAATATCACAGTTTACAAAAATTTTCCAAAAAAATTTAAAATTATCAAGGAGGTCAATAAATATAACCATTCTTTCCCTCCAAGAAAATTTTTGACTGGTGAGGTCTTATTTTACGGGAATTCAGTTTATGGCAGTTGCAACTTTTTAAATGGCATTCCGTTAGCGGAGTCCCTGGAGCCATTTGAAGGTACTACTATCATAGTAACTACTCAGATAAATTACGAGTATATTAAACCGATTTACTAACAGTCAGAACTGCTTGAATAGAAGATATAGAGTAGAAGCTAATTACTTGGCTTTAACTATTAACAGAATTTACATCAATTATCATATATCTTCATTTTGATAGTATGTAATAAAAAGAGGGAGACGTATCACAGTTGCATGACTTTCACATAACACTCCATTATATCTCTCTAAAAAATTATATTTAGAAATCATCACTAGTATAAGCGAAGAAGAATAAAGGTGAGATTATAAATAATCTTTACATTTTAATGTTTATGAATTTTTAAGACCTTTTTTTGATTTTGTTGGAAGTTTTTTTAGAGATAAGTCTACAATTATCAATAACTTTCTACCCATAAAAACACCAAAAAAAACATATCCAAAATGATCACTAAATTGATTAGGAATAATCCAAATCAAAAATGAAATTATCAACAAAAAAATTAAAATCTTATTCTCAAGCTTTGGTTTATCCAAAAATCCAAAAACAATACTAACAATAAATGCGTATAAATTTACGTAACTATAATAATCCCAATTTATTGGTTCATCAACAAATCCTAATAGTATATCAATCTCAAAAAGTATCAAAATTACATTCACAAATAATAACATTTTAATAGTAGATCTTACTACTAATTCTATACGATCGATGGTACTCAATTTTTCCATATTATTTTGTGGTATTTATCTTGGTTTATGGTCTTTTTTATTGTGAAAAATAATCGTTGAACTGTTAAGTTTTTTTGATATGTTTATTTCTTTTTATTTAATTTATTTTTGGTCTGTCCTAGCCCTCCTAAATATTCACATTCAAATAGTTTTTGCATAGACTCAAAAGGTATTGGATTTTTCTTATAGTTATAAGCGTTCTCTAAAGTAATGACTTTATTATTATCCCCACAACTAATATCAACATCTGCCATTTGCATTTGCGAAGGATGTTCATAACCACATGCATGTGTCATTTGTAGGGTTTCCTTTCTAAGAGTGTTAATATAATTACCAAATCGATTGCCTTTAATTAATGGGTCTAGTCCTCGTTGTAGCCATGCACTTTGAGTTGCAATTCCCGTAGGACAATGACCTGTATGACATTCCTGAGCTTGAATACATCCAATGGATAACATCGCTTCTCGGGCAATATTAATAAAATCTACCCCCATAGCAAAAGCCTTTAAAACTTCAGATGGAAAGCCAAGCTTTCCAGATCCTCCAAAAGCAATATCTTGGCTCAGACCACGGTCCTTGAAAATATTATATACTTCTGAAAACCCAAACACCCATGGAAGTGCAACGTGATCTGCAAAAGAAGGAGGAGCAGCTCCAGTTCCACCTTCTCCGCCGTCAATGGTTATAAAGTCAGGGCCGCGATTTTCATTTTTCATAATATCTGCAAGTTCTTCCCAATGTTTCAAATCTCCTACAGCAGATTTTATACCTACAGGAATACCAGATTTAACTGCTAAATCTTCAATAAAATCTACCAATTCGGGCACATTACTAAATGCAGTGTGATAATTAGGAGATAATACATCGACCCCAGATTTAACACCTCTAATTGCCGCTATTTCTTTCGTATTTTTTTTGGCTGGTAAAACTCCACCTTTCCCAGGTTTAGCTCCTTGAGACAACTTGATTTCGATGGATTTTATTTTGCCAGGATATTTATCTAATACAAGAATTTTAAAAGTATCGTAATCAAAATAACGTTTTCCATCTTCCCCCTCTTTTCCACAACCAAAATATCCAGTTCCAATATGAAACATAACATCGGCTCCTTTCATATGATAAGGACTTAATCCGCCTTCACCAGTATTGTGGAAACAGCCTACCATCGAAGCACCAATATTTAAAGCGGATTGTGCATTTTTTGACAAACTACCATAACTCATAGCCGAAATATTAACAATTGAATAAGGCCTAAATGGATACTTACGGTTGTGTTTTAACCCAATTACTTTGGCACATGGTATGAAATATGGATCATTTTCTTCATGATTAATGTGATTATTTTCAACTTTAAAAGGAAACATTTTAGGATTAACAAATATATGTCCAGGATGATAAAGGTCTTTATCAGTTCCAAAACCTTCATAATTATTTTCTTTTTTAGATGAAGATTCTATCCAATTCCTTTGACTTCGATTAAATGGAAGCTCTTCTTTATTACTTGCTATAAAATATTGTCTAATAGCTGGCCCAAGGGCAATAAATAAAAATCTTAAATTTCCAAATACTGGAAAATTTCGTCTGATAGTATTTTCTTTTTGAAAAAGATCTTTTAAAACCCAAATAATAAATAGGGCAGCAATTGAAATTAAAACATATTTTATAATCATAACCTAAAAAAATTAATTAATTTGTACTAAATATAAAAAAAAAAAAGAATTGAATAAAATTTTTAGATGTATTATTCGTCTGTACTGGGTTATAGTGCCAAATAAGATTAAAGGGGTTTGTTTATTTGAAGAATCTTGTTCAAAATTTGTCTTTAGAATTCTTAAAGATAAAGGAACAAAAGCTGGCTTAAAAGCCTTATACTATAGATTTAAGGTTTGTAGAACACCTTTCTTAATAAGAGAAAATAAACAAAAAAAGCAATATGAATTATACCTAAATAATGGTGATATCATTGAAGAAAGTCTAATTAATTCTCATTATTTAAAAAAATAAACGATATGAGTTCTCTTAATGAGCTTATATTTTCCTATTACTGTTTTTTATGATAGTACCCTAATCTCCCAAAAATATTTAATTGCAAGTATTTTAAAATTAGGTTTTGAATTACCATCTAGTATTTATTTTTAGTTACTATTTAAAATTCAAAAAAAATAATAAAGGAAAGACTGTTAAATAGTTTTAATATTTAAAATTAGTCCTTCATTGGCTCTAACATTTAAAACATCTAAATTGTTGAAAACAAGATATTGTCCCTTAATTCCTGTTAACACCCCATTAAAGTTTTTTTTCTTTGATATGTTTAAACTTTTTACTTTTTTTATTCTACTTTGATTGATTGGATAATCAAAAAATAATGATTTAGCTAAAGCTTCATATTTGTCAATAAAATATGGAGTTAAAAGTTCATTTAGCTCTGAATTAGATTCAATAATATTTTTACACAAATCATAGTAATTATGCATATTGATGTTCTTACTAGAGTTTCCCTGTAACATTTTTCTCCAATTAGTTTTGTCACTCATATGCTCTTGAATAGCAACTTGTGCTAAACCAGCTAAATACCTGTTGGGTACTTTCAAAATTTGGATAACCTCATCTGCCCCTTGATCTATCCATCTTGTAGGTACTTGTTGTTTTCTGGTAACACCAACCTTTACATTACTAGAATTAGCTAAATACACAATGTGAGGCTGTAATTGTATTTTTCTTTCAAATGCTATATCTCTGTCTTCAATATTCAAATGGGCTTTACTTAGCTCTGGTCGAATAACCCAATCTGCCGTTTGGGGCAATTCAAAAAAACAAGATTTGCAAACTCCTTGTCTATAAATTGGTTTATAACCCTTACAATTCAAACATTGAAAACCCTCAAATTTTACTGAAACCCTCCTATTCAGAAAAAAATTCATATTAAATCCATCTAGATAATAACGAACAGGAGTACCAGGTTCAGATCTCATTTTTTTAATAACAATAGTTTTATTCATGATTTGAAAAATTATTTTTTTGTGTAAATGTTATTAATTTTTGAATTTAAATTATCCAAATGACTAAGGTCAACTCCATTTATGAGGGTGTTATGAAGAAGAATCTCATCAATTAATTCATCAGATAAATTAGGGTCAGAGTGAAGATGGAAATATAAAAACTTTAGGTATTTATTGAAATCCCACTCATTAGATATCATATTTTCTATAAGCCCTCTAACAAAGTCGTTAACATACAATTTACCAATTAAACTAATTATTGTGTGGGTTAGGTTATTTTCACAAATACTTAAACCCAAATAATAATATGCTTCATGTAAATCTTCCTCTCTTAGTTTTTTTAAATCTTTAATGAATTCGGAAGTACTAAAAAGATTATTATTGTAGTAGCATTGTAAAATGATTATATTGTAATTGAAAAGAATTTTTGAATTATAAACTTGATATAATTCCTTTTTGAAACCTAAGTTACTAATTAATTCTATTATTGTTTTTATTGACGGTACTGACGAGTAAAATTTAACAATGTTTATATCTAAATTTGATTTATTTAAAAGCTGTTTTAAAAATTCAGAAATTGCTTTAAATTTGTTAAGGTTAGTTAATAAATATAAGTAAACTAAATTATTTTGTTTTTCAAAAATAGATTTCAACTTACCTATAACAGAATCTAAAATAGGGCTTAGCTCATTTTTTATTTTTAAGGTTTTTAATTCACCTATTTTGTGCGAAATAGTTAGTTTTTTGAAGTATAAACTTTTGATTTTTTCAATATATTGAGATGCATATTTCTCAGGTAATGTCTCTTTTAAATCTTTGATTTCATTTTTTAAAAACAAATTAATATCTTCCTTATTTGATATAATATTAATCTGCTGGAGTTTTGATGATTCAGCTTCTAAATTATTAATATGAATAAATTTATAATTGCTATAATCATCTTTTGAAAAACCACAATCATCATTCCATTTTTCTTCAATTATTTGTAGAACAGATTTAATTTTTTTGTCAACTTCATTTAGTTGATAAACTAATTCTTCAATTTCTAAAACTTCAAAACCATCTCCAAAGTCAATTGAATTATTAATGATTCTTTGAATTGTTGATTTTACTTCAGCAAACAATTCATCTTTCAAATTATTGCTAGAAATATTTAGTTTTTCATCAATATCCTTAATTTGCCGACTTGAAATAATATTATTTAACTCAGGGCTTGATAATAAATCAAAAATCAAATCAGGGTAATCTTTCTCCTTTGATGTTTTAATTTTTTCGAAGAATCTAGTTTGCAGCCTAATTATTGTGTTTTGTTCCTCGGATAATTTATCATTTAAGCCTTTGAGCAGAGGTATTGACTTTGAATTTAAAATTATATGTTCTGCAAGACGATAATTTAGTTTTTGTTTAATTTTATTTTCATTGAAATTTGAAATAGAGGAAAAGTTGTTAATTTCTATTGCTAGAAGTTTATTTAAACTCGGAGTGTCATTCTTTTTAATAAAGTACTCAAAGCAGTATTCTAAATAATATTCAAATGAGTTTCTATCTAGACTTTTCAATAAATTCTTGATAGAATTTATTTTTTTAAACTTGAGATATTTATCAAATAAGATTTTTAATCTATCAATCAACTTAAAATAATTAATCTTATTAGTGTTACTTAAAACATCATTAATTATTCTTATTTGATCTTTTTTATTATAAACAAGAGACTGATTTATCAAAAGGGTGGTTAACTCACTTTGATGTGTTTTAGAGGTTGTGGGTATAATTGCATTAATCAATATTTTTTTATTTCCATTAGATGCTGAAAATTCATATAGTTCAATAAGTTTGTCTTGAAAGTATATAGGATCATCAATTGAGGAAAAATAAGAGGAATAATTTTTTGATTTAGAATTACTATTTAAATTATCTTTTATAAATGAAACTACATTAGAATTACCTAAACAATCAAATGCATTTTGAATGTTTTTTGAAAAGTAGTTTATTTCAATTGGTGATTCGGAATTGAAACCTTTAGGTAAATGATCTAATATTACGGAACATTCTAACCCTTTATCCTCAAGTGTAGAAAGTAATTTCAACCAAAATACTGATGATCCAACTTGGGTCAAATCTTCAAAAAATAATTTATATTCATCTTTTCTTACACCATTAAAAACTGTCTCTAAATGTCCTTGAGTTATCTTATTAGCCTTAATTAAGTTAACTAACTTTAAAAGTGTTATTAAGAAATATCTTTTAAAAAATATTTCGTCTTTTCTGAGTCCAATACTTAAAAAATAATTAACGAAGTCATTTAATTCGTATTCGAAAGTACTTTTTAGCTTTTCAAAAATCAGACTTTCAACCTTTAATTTTTGATCTAAAAAAAGTAAAAAATCATCATCATAGTTTTTTTGTACTGATATTTTTAAACCATATTCAATAGACTGAATAAAATAATTTAAAGAGTTTAAATAGGTGAAATTCATTTCAATGAATTTTGTATCTAAACAATATGATTTTAATTCTTGATAATATTTTGGATTAAAAAAGGTGAAATCGAAAAGGTAGCTTGAATAATATTTTAGTGAAAACTCAACAAATTCATTTATATAATTTGAAGAGTTTTTTAAAATTTGCTTGCATAGAGAAATAATAGATTCTGTACTAACTTGAATTAGTGAATCATTTGTCTTTGATAGTAGAAAGACTTTAATACGTTCATGATACAGTTGGTATTTTCCATTTTCAGGAGAATTAAACCAACTAGAATAGTTGTCTACTAAATCCTTCATTTGCTCCTCTGCCATCTGCAACACAGCAGCAGCCAAACTTGTAGAAACTGGCCCTTTGAAAAGTGCCCAAAGTGCTAGTTGATTTAGTACTTTTTTACGCTCATTAGCTGTGGTTTTTTGAGTAAACTCTTGCTCGTACAAGCCAATGAATCCCAGAGGCAATGCTGCTGCATTTTCTGCATTCAGCGAGCCTTTATTCAAGCTATCGTATACGTAGCGTAGGTATGTGGGTTCAAGGTTAGGCACTTATTTTCCTCCAATCTTTAATTTCTAATACTTCGCTTAGCATATCCAGCTTTTCTTCGTTCCGTTCCTCTTCGAAGAAGCAAGCCATTTGGGCTTGGTGAAAAAGGATATTGGAGAGATATTCTATATATTTTGAATGATGATAAAGATATGGATAGGTAGCTTCAGAAAGTTCCATTTGTTCCTTAATCCTCTCTGACATACCTTTTATCACTGCACTTTGGTTGTCTTCAGATGATATCATTGATAAACAATTTTGAGCTTCTTCAAATGAGAGTGTTTTCCCAAAATATGTAAATGCAGCTACACGATCTGAGGCTACTTTTATTTTTTCTGCAATTTGAATAGCTTCTCCTTTATTTCGCTGTTTCATTAGAACCTTAGAAATTTCTTTATAACACTCATCACGTGCAAATGTTGATACATATCCCAGTTTTAAGGATTCCTTTTTTTTACCTTTTTCCATTAATATCTTCGATATCATTCCATAAGTCTCTTGCTTTATCAATTCTATTTTAATTTTTGAGGCAATAAGAATTGAGCCTTCCCTATCTCCCATTTCTATTAAAGACTCCGCAATAGAAGAGTGAATTTGATATTTATTCCAATCATTTGATATTTCAGAAGCCACACTTAGAGATTCTTTCATTGCTTCTCGGGATTCATTATTTTTACCCAGGTCCATTAGGATTTTAGATATATTAAGATAAGCTAAGGGCTTATCATATTCATCATTTACCATCGATGCTAATGTAAGGGACTTTTGCATAACTGTTTTTGACTCTTCGATGTATCCCTGTTCCATTAACATCTTTGATATTTTAGCATAAATGAAGGACTTTTCTAATTCATCAGTTATAATCGAGGCCACTTTAAAGGATTCCTCCTTTTTACCCTGTTCCATTAATAACTTCGATATTTCCGCAAAAGCCGAGGACTTTGCATAGTCATTAGTAATCTCTGATACCACTTTTAAGGATTCCTCTTTTTTACCCTGTTTCATTAATATCTTCGAAATTTCCTCATATGCTCTATACCTTTCCCATTCATTTGTTATATCAGATATTACTTTTAAGGATTCCTCCTTTTTGCCCTGTTCCATTAATAATTTCGATATTTCAGCATAAGCTCTAAACTTCAACCATTTATCTTTTATCTTTGATTCAACTTTTAGTGATTCTTTTACAGCTATTTTTAAAGAATCCATTTCGTCCTGTTCAGTAAATATTTTTAAAATATTCAATAAAACATTATTTCTATTATATGTATAATCTATACCTACAGCAATACTTAGAGATTTTTGCATAACTAATTTAGATTCTTCTTTATCCCCATGCTTCACTAACATCTTAGACAAACCAGCAAATGCTCTTGACTTTAGTATTTCTGAATTTATTTCAGAAGCGGAATTTAGAGATTTTTGAATTGCTAATTTAGCTTCTTCCTTATTTCCCATTTCCATTTGAATTTTATATATACTAGCATAAGCCAAATACTTTTCATATTCATCAGTAATCTGTAAGGCAGCTTTTTGTGATTTTTGCAAAGCTAATTTAGATTCTTCCTTAACCCCATGCTTCACTAACATCTTAGACAAACCAGCAAATGCTCTTGACTTTAGTATTTCTGAATTTATTTCAGAAGCGGAATTTAGAGATTTCCTCATTGCTAGTTTGGATTCTTCCTTATCCCCCTGCTTCATTAATATATTTGATAAACCTGCATATAAATCTGACTTTTTGTATTCATTTTTAACTAATAAAGCCATTTTTAAAGATTCCTCTTTTTTCCCCTGTTTCATTAATATTTGCGATATTTCAAAATAAGCCGAGGATTTTTCTGTATCATCTTTTATTTTTGACACTAAACGAAGCGATTCTTCTCTATCTTCATTTTGCATCAACAAAACAGATATACTATTTTGTACGATTGACTTAAATCTTATATCTGTTATTTCAGCAGCTAATTTCAAAGATTTAACAGAGAATTTACTGGCCTTTTTTTTTAGCCCTTGTTTGATTAAAAATTCAATAGCATAATTGTAAGCATAAGACTTTTTTGGAATATTAGTTCGTTCTTTTATCAATGAAGCCCACTTAATAGATAATTCTATTATTTTTTCTGATTCATATTTATTTCCATTTTCCATTAATTTTATGGCAATTTGGGTATATGCAATTGACTTATCATAGTAATCTAATATTTGAGAAACCAAATTTTTAATAATAGAAATATTTACATTTTTCCTTCCAATTAAATCATTCAAAGTATACTTACCCCTCTTCCAAATTACCATTCCATCTAATTCCATTTTCAAAAGCTCCTCATGGTATTTGTAAATGGCTAGTTCTGGGTAAAACTTACACCAATCCAGTACGGAATGATCTTCCGGAGTTTGGTCAATGACTTCGATAACAGCTTTACACGCTTCTTTTCTAAAGTCTGCCTCACTACTAGTACCAATGGTTAGCTCATGAATAAAAAGTAAGTACAATTTAAACTGCCGCTCCCCTTCCCAGCTTTCTGCTCTTTTAAGCGCTGTTGGATAATCGCCTTCGTTAAGTAAATTGAGTATATCATCTGTACTGTTTTGTTCTTGGGTCATCAGTTTTACAATGTTTACCGTTGAGCGAATGGTATTCATTTCATGGTTTCTTCTCGCCCCTTCTTTAATGCCTTGTTGTAACGCATTTTGACTCCAAGCATAGCCCTTGGAAAGTTGTATCTGTCTTCTCCACAAACTCTCCTGGTTAACATAGCTGTGTAAGCGCTCGTAATGGTTGCCTAATTGCGATTCCAAGGCCATGTGCTGATGCAAGAACTCTAGAGCATAGAATTCATATTCCTCACCTTTAGCTTGGTTTATAGCGTCTTGTAAAAAGGAAATTAATTTTTCATTGAGTGCTTGTACTTCTTTTGCCTTTAGCTTTTGGAGTAAATACACCCTTAACCGCTCATGATACAATTGATACTTTCCACTTTCTGGACTATTAAACCAGCTAGAATAAGTATCTACTAAATCTTTCATCTGTTCTTCTTCCAACTCTAAAACAGCAGCAGCCATATTTGCAGAAACCGGCCCTTTGAAAAGTGCCCAAAGCGCTAGTTGATGTAGTACTTTTTTACGCTCACTAGCTGGTGTTTTCTGAGTAAACTCTTGTTCGTACAAGCCAATGAAGCCCAGAGGCAATGTAGCTGCATTTTCCGAATTCAGCGAGCCTTTGCTAAGACTATCATGTACATATCTTAAGTAAATTGGTTCTATCATATATTTATTGAATGGCTCCCCTAATAATTACTTGACCTAAAAATTCTTTTGAAGGGTTAAATTTTTCAAGTGCCTTTTTTACTGATTCTTTAGTAAGGCCACATAGAGGTTGAAGAATATTAATGGATTTATTTTTGTTGCTTTCAGGGAATCGATAAAACCCTTCTCTGTATGTAAAGATCCACTTGATATTAGATGTGCTTTCCCAGCTATTTGTAACTTCTCCATTTTCATCGTAATTGTAAAACCAATCCGAAATATTCAGTTGTGGATACGATACGGCTGCCTCGTCTAGCCCATCCAGCACGATAGCCAAATTTCCTGCAGTATTATTTCTTGAAGGTGTAAAGCACTCGTCTAATAAACGGTGAAAGAGCATTATTAAATCAGTATACTTACTTGGTAAACGATTTAACTTTCTTAATATATCTTCATCTTCTGTTTTCCAAAGCTGTTGTTTTTTGCCTTGTATAATGAAGTGATACAGTGTGGCATGCAAGCTGTTTTGAATACCACTCCCACAAAAATGATGTAATACGGGTATGTTGATTTCTATTCCAGAAAGCTCTTGAATAATATTGGCTATCAATGCCCCCTTACCCATACCTGCAGTAGAAAAAATAGGCAGTATATTTTGATCATTTTCTTTAGTAGCCCATTCTAAAATTGCTTTATTTTCTTTATCTCTTCCAACAAAACATTCACTATAATAAGCAATTCGATTATTGTGATCAAACACCTGTCCGGCCCCACCTTTTAGAGCTTTTCGCATGGGTTCAAAAACTGGCTCATAGTGTGTTATGCCATCTTGTTTTTCCAAATCCCCATAGTAGATACTGATTAATTCTGCAGTAGCTTTGTTGTTATACAAACCTTGAAAAATATACGGTAACCCGTCCTTGATACCCTTTTGTAAGAAAGGATGAAGAGGTATTTTATTCCCTTTGTCGACAAAGAAAAATTGATCTTTTTTTTCTTTGATTTTGGTTTCATTAAAAAGCTGACTGGTCTTGTTCACTATTTCATGTAGGATAGCAATACCATCCGAAATTTTCTTAACGTCTTGATCTCTTAGAGAAATATAACCGTGAACGTATTTATTTCTAAAGGTTATGAACCGTTCCATCAGCGACTGTTGTCCTTTGGGCGGAGTAATACATGCTCTCCATGGGCTATCTTCTGGGCATGTAATGGACCAAATGACTTTCCAGCTAGTATCACTAGGTAAATTTTCTCTTAAGTTATTTACGATTTGCTTCATAAGCAGTGCATCGTCTTCTGGTGTACCTTCTTCTAATTTTTTAGAGAGCTGAATCACTGCACCCAACCTTAATATGAGCGAAGAGGCTCCTAAACCAGCCATAAATAAGTTATTGACTGCCGCTTTTTGTGTGGTCATGAGCTCAATCAATTGCTCATTGTTGATTTCCGCTAATTTCAGATAACCGTATTGCTCGTTGAATCTGCTTACATAGTTGAATAATGGTTTAGGTAATTGACTCATAGTGCTAAAGTTTGGTGTTGGTATTCTAGTTTGGCATCTCTTCTTCCTATAGAAAAATAAATTCTAGAAGCTTCGGTGATTTCTTTAGGAAAACCATATAAATCGTCCAAGACATCTTCTTCAAAAGGTATTCTACCAGCGTTTAAAAATGGATGTAAAAAAGCAAAAGCTTCGTGAACATATTCCATAGGATATTCGTGCTCATCGGCAAACTGCCGGGCTACAATTTCTTTGTTGGAAATCTCTTTTAGCAAATGAGTAATGATCTTTTTAATTAATGTATACTGCTCCAGCTCATTGTTAAATTCTTTGTTGGGTCCTTTATATCTAAGGTAGTTATCCAAAAGCGGTAACCACTCTTTTTCTTTAGGTAAATAGGTTTTGCTTTCGATTGCATTGAAATCGTTGAAAAACTGATCCATCCAGGTATAGTGAACGCCAAAAGCAATGAGTAGTATGCTATTTTCGTATAAAAAATCTACTAAGTGCAATAAATGATCTGACTGAAATAGGGAACGGTGGATGTCTTTAATGATAATCACAGGTTGCATACTGCATTTTTTCCGCAGTTCTTTTACTGCCTTAAAATTATCTCTACTGTACTTTGTGACACCGGTTTCAGTTGCTAGTGAACTTATTATCATACCTAATAAAAAGTTAGAGGTAAAGGAAATTCCCTCACTATCTAAGGCTAAAAACTGAGGAACGTGAGTATCTGATTTTTTAAGGTGCGCATAAAGATTGGCTATTTGCTCATTTACATTTTCATTGGGTCTGTGCCAATAAGCCAATGCACTTTGAGATTTTTCGTTGGTAAACTTGGCAACTTGGCTATTTACTTTTTGTTTGGTGAAGTTTTTTGCTAGCCAAGCGTCTTGTTCTTTATTAAATTCATTAGAAAGCTGGTGGCGAATGGTAAGAGATAGCTCTCCAAAAGCATGCGCATTTTGCATCAGTGGCCACTCCTCATCTAAAATACCCCATCTTCCGCTGTAGGCAGTGAGCTTATCTTGTTTGGAAATAAAATGAAAGCTATCGTCTTTAAATAGTGAAAACACATCTACTTTGTTCAGTTGGGCAATTACTTCAGCTACATGATTGGCTTCTTTGTGGTTTCTTTCTGGGGGCAATAAGAAAAAGCCGTGCATTACTTCATTTCTTAGCAGAGCTAAGTGGTGTATGTGAGAATTAAGCTGTACTGTTTTTCCTTTTTTCTCCCAAAAAAGAGGGTAAAGTGTTTTGGCTTCTTTGGTGTTTAGTTCCTTAACCATGTTGGCTGCCCAGCGGTAAAGGGGCCCTGCATTGTAAGCATGGCTTTTAGAAGTAAAAAGTTGTAATAGGAAATCGTTGTATACCGACTTTTGATTGGGTTGGTTAAGGTAAGCTGCAATACCAAGCGCTGCCAATTCTAAAAGGACAGTTTCACAGAGTTCAACCAGTTCATCGGCTACATACGCCTCATCTTCATTAAGCACTTCATTAATGGCCTCTTTCAGAGCTAAGGGTAAGTTAGTTTTATATAGTTGGGCTAATTGTTTGTTTTCCATTGATATAAATTTAAAAAATTATGCATTTGCACTTATCCTACTCCAATCTTTGATGTCTAATACTTTGCTGAGCATGTCCAGCTTTTCTTCATTGCGCTTCTTTTCAAAGAAACAAGCCATATTGGCTTGGTAGAAAAGGACGCTGGGAAAGGAGCTGGGTGTATTTTGAATGATAACATAAGTATTGATAAATACGATGATAGTGTTTATTGAATAGAAATAATATTTTATTATTCGTCTTCATAACAAAGTGGAATATTTAATAATAAATTTAGTAAATATTTTTTAATATTTCATAATTATGCTGAAAATAGAGAAATTCTTGTAAAAGAGAACCGCATCATTGTATGTAGTCAAACATAAAGATAAGGCAATGCAAATACCTCAATAATATTTTAGAACAAGACCATCGAATGATAAAGTGGCGTATTATGCTAGGTCTAGTTTTTAAAGAATTTGAAGTAAAAAGCTTGTAATATGATTGCTTTAGGAAAACAGTGACCTTTGAACACCTTTTTGTTGTAAACAAAAAAAAAAATTGATTTTTCATTACATTAGATGCGACAGAACCTTTTTAATATTATATCATCAGAATTAATAAATTCTGTTGTTGTTTATGATTATATAGGTAAGGTTTTATTACAAAAAAAATATAGTGAATATGAAATTATATTAGATACTGGTAAACTAAACTCTGGGATATATTTTATAAGAATAAATGGTTTAGTGTTGAAAAAAATAATTAAAAACTAACATATCCTTAGCTAAAAGTATGGAACAGTAAATGAAAAGTTCTATTTACTATTACAATAATTTTTAATAATAAAAAAAGTGTAAAACACCGTTTTCAGTCGTTTAACACTATTTTACAGTTATTTACATTTATTCTCTCTCTCTTTTAAGGACTGATTGGAGGTCTTTATTTTTTAAAATAATTATTATTTTAAAAAATAATTTTAATAAAAAGATACAGGGGTGATACACTTCATTATTAGAGTTTTAAAGTGTTTTTTGGAGTGCCTAAATTTATCAAAATAAAAGCATCATCGAGTAAAAAAAAGAGTATTAAATCTCTATTTCTTTTTCATCATTTTCTTTTTGATTGTTTACGATTACATACGCAACTAAAAATGTAATTAAAACTGCAACAACACTAATTGTAATGTACTTAGCGTCTTGCGAAAAATCTTTCCTTGGATACTCCTTATTAAGCGCTTTCCAACTCGGTAGCGATTCTATTGTCATGGGTTCTCTCATCTTGATGCTATTTATTTTTATAAATTTCAATAATTAATTGATTGCTCGTATTCCTAAACAATCGGTAATAGTAGTCATACAAAAAACGTAAGGTTTTAGAACTTTCTTCATAAACTCCAATATAATTTTTACTAGAAAAACCCTCTGCTATCAGGATGTCAAAGTAACATTTAACAGGTTCTTTTTTTTGACTTTCAATCTTAGCTTTATAATGTTTTTCTAAAACTCTATTATTTAACCTGAGTTGCTTTTCAATTACTATTATATGTTTGTTTTTAGCTTTCCGCTTATTTTTATTGTAATCAAAATCATAATGCCGCTTATCAATATAAAGTTGGTCTTTACGATTTGGTTGAAATTCATATCCACACCCACACTTGCATACTCTTATCCGAATAGGTCTTACAGGGAATTCCACCGCTACTTCTTCATTTCTATTTTTCATTTTTACATATATTATCTTTATTTAAATAATTACACTACGTGGCATAATTTATGTAAATATAATTACTTTTGTTTAATTAATTAATTTTTTAATATATTTGTAAAAATATTTTTTTTAAAAATGACAAACGAAGAAATTAAAAATTTAGGGAATATTGTTTTTGATGTGCGTGATATTAGTCCAACTCAGTTAGGTATTACCTCTAGGAAAATAAATTATTGGTTAGACCACAATCTAGTTCCTTTTGTTGAAAAACATCAAAATGTTAAGAATACAGAAACAATTTCTAAAGAGGCAGCAACAAAAACCAAATGGATACGACTTAATTTATCACAGGCTGTATGGGTTTGTATTATCGATACATTATCCTCTTTTGGAGTATCAGCAGATAAAATATACACTTTAGGGAAATCCATTTGGCATGAACCAAGAGTTGATAAATATGCTGATAAAGTATTTAAAGAACATATTAAAAACAATAAACATCAATTACCAAAGGATTTAATTAAATCTTTGAATGATTATCTTAAGGATGAACTCATAATGGAACAATATTTCAGAACTCTTATCAATCCATTTTCAGACATGTTAAAATCGGCTATTTTAAGAGAGTCTATGCCAAATACGTTACTATATGTTCCAGGCACTAATGATTTTGAATTTCTCTATGGAGATATGAATTTAACCCTAAAACTTAGTAGTGTTTATACGCAACACCCTATGATATCCATTCCAATGATACCCATACTTGCTAAAGTATTAGCGGTAGATTTTGGAAACAAAAAAAAGGAACTTTCTTACCTCTCTGAAATCGAAAAACAAATTAGAGATATCGTAGTTTTTAAAAAACCTAAAATAGTTGAAATTGCTTTTGAAAATGAAAACATAAAACCTATTGTAGTAACAGAGCAACATAAAACTAGAGAGCAGTTAGCAAGATATATTTTAGAGCATAAAATAGCAAAGGGTGCAAAACTTCTTATTGAGATTAGAGCACAAGGCAACTATAAACTAACGTTAATAAAAAACTAATGAGAAAAGAAGTAGCACAGATTCGGTCCCTGCAAATACAGCCCGATTTAATTCAAATCCTATATGGACCAAGACTTAAATCAAAAGGCTCAGGAATTAAAAGAAAATTGTTTAGAAACTCAGGTAGCATTTGATAAAAATGATACACAAACGCTAAAAAAAAGACAACAAATAAAAGAAAAATTAATAAATAATATAGGAATAACGGGAGATGTAGACGCACTATTAACTTCTATAGAACACTATTGTTTTATCATTCTACAATCTTTAAAATAATATGATTATGAATACTCTGCAAAGATTTCAAAAATTTAGTCCTGAACAAAAAGCAATTGGAACTAATAAAAAAGCAATTATTTACACGAGAGTTTCCACTAAAGAACAAGCAGATACCAATACGAGTCTTGGAACTCAGAAAAAATATTGTGAAAACTATGCAGACTCAAATGGATATGAAGTTGTAGCATATTTTGGTGGCACGCATGAGTCTGCAAAAAGTGATGATCGAAAAGAATTTAAAAGAATGTTGAAATACGTTCGCCAGAGTGGTAACATTGGCTATATCATTGTATACTCTTACGATCGATTTTCTAGAACTGGTTCAAGTGCTGCTCAAATATCACAAGACCTCTTTAAGCAGGGTATTCAAGTAAAAGCAGTAACTCAAGAAGTTGACACCACCTCTGCAGCTGGTAAGTTTCAACAAAACTTATTTTTCATGTTCAGTCAGTTTGATAATGAACTAAGAAAAGATAAAACCATTACTGCTATGAGTGATTTGGTTCGAAAAGGCTACTGGCTTTGGGCTCCTCCTTTAGGGTATGAAAATAAGAAAAAATACCACAAAGCAGTGGAATGGGACATTGCCATCAATGAAACAGGAGAGCAATTAAAAAAAGCTTTCAAATGGAAAGTGCAAAATAAATACGCGAATGTAGAAATAGTAAATAAACTCAATTTACTGGGTATAAAGATTAATCAAAGACGCTTAGGGGAGCTCTTTAAAAATCCATTTTATTGTGGTATTCTGATTACTAAAATGCTTCCAGGAGAAATTATCCAAGGAAAACACATACCAATCGTCTCTAAAGAAGATTTTTTAAAGATAAATGCAGAAGAATCTGCACATCCCAAAACGTATAAAACCGATAACATTAACCTCCCTTTAAAACAATTTATCTATTGTCAGACTTGTAAAAAACCTTTAACAGGTTATTTGGTTAAAGCTAAAAACTTGTATTACTATAAATGTAGAACTAAAGGCTGTGGTTGTAACAGGTCTGCTAATAAACTCCATCAAGACTTTACAAAAATGTTAGATGGTTTTCAAGTAGATCCAAAATACAATTCGATCATCAAAGAAGTAATGCTATATACTTATGATAATCTTACAAAAGAGTTAAGAACAGAAGAAACACAATTCAAAAAACAATTAAAAGAAGTAAATAAAAAAATTGAAGCTATTGAAGAGCGTTATGTTGTTGGAGAAATTGATACAGAAATTTACAAAAAATTTAAAACGAAATATCTAAATACCCAAAAAGAAATTACCACAAATTTAAACCAATCGTCAATTTCGAGTTCGAACCTTAAAAAAGCCATTGATACCGCTTTAAAATTAGCGACAAACATCAATGAAATATGGACTTCAGGAGATTTAAATCAAAAAAAACGTATTCAAAGATTGGTGTTTCCTTCCGGAATAGGTTATGACAAGCAAAATGAAGTAGTTCGAACCTTAAAAACAAATTCACTGTTCGCTGTCATCCCAATGATACAAAAGGAAATCGTAAAAACAAAAAACGGAAAATCAATTCAAATGAATCAATTCTCCGTTAGAGTGAGCCCTGAAGGATTCGAACCTTCGACCGCCTCCTTAGAAGGGAGGTGCTCTATCCAGCTGAGCTAAGAGCCCGTAGTTTTTATGTTTCTACGAAAACAGTGTCGGGGTGGCAGGATTCGAACCTGCGACCTCCTCGTCCCAAACGAGGCGCGATGACCGGGCTACGCTACACCCCGAGTTAAATAAAAAAATTGCGGAGAGACAGGGACTCGAACCCTGGCGACAGTCACCCGTCGACAGATTAGCAATCTGCTCCATTACCACTCTGGCACCTCTCCTATTTCCTGAACTTAGTAGCAATTATTTCAATTGCGAGTGCAAATATAACCTAGATTTAAGTTCTAACAAACTTTTTTAAACCTTTTTTTTATTTATTTTTTACTCAGGATATTCTACTCTCAAATGATAAATATTCATCAACTTTTTCTTAATAACTTTCTTTATTATTTCAATTTCTCTAAAAGTTATATTTGAATTTAAAAATTGATTATCAGCCATTTGCTTAGCAATAATTTTATCTATTAGATTGCTTACAGATAATGCCGTAGGTTTAGTTAAACTTTTTGATGCTGCCTCTGCAGAATCACACATCATTAAAATTGCTGTTTCTTTTGAAAAAGGAATTGGTCCTTGATATTGAAAACCCTTAATATCTAACTCTGTATCGGGATTCAATTCTTTCTCTTTCATATAAAAATAATAAGTTAAATTAGTACCGTGATGCGTTCTAATAAAATCTATAATTCTATCTGGCAACTTGTATTTTTTTGCCAACTCTATTCCTTTTATAACATGATCTGTTATAATTCTTGAACTATCTCTTGGTGATAAATCATTATGAGGGTTAACACCTGTTGATTGATTTTCTGTAAAATACAAAGGATTTAATATTTTACCAATATCATGATATAAGGCTCCAGTTCGAACTAACATCGAATTGGCTCCGATTTCATTTGCTGCTGCTTCAGCTAAATTGGCAACCTGCATAGAATGCTGAAATGTACCTGGGGCTTTTTCATTAAGTTCTCTTAAAAGCTTTGTATTTGTATTGGAAAGTTCTAATAAAGTAACATCAGAAACCAAATCAAAAATTTTCTCATAAATATAAATTAATATAATTGATAAAAATGATAATAAACCATTTGCTGCAAAAAGCATAAAATAGGTCCAATTTATCTGAGAGGCATTTCCTTCTTTTATAATTGAAAAAGCAAAATATGTGATCATATAAATCAGTGTTATTTGGGCTACTGATATGAATAGACTTGCTCTCTTATACAATTCTGAAACGGAGAGTATTGTTACAATACCCGCAATGATGTGCAAATAAATAAACTCAAAACTATCAGGAACGATATATCCCAAAAGTAAAACAGTTAACACATGTGTAAATAACCCTAAACGAGCATCAAAAAATGCTTTTAAAACAATTGGAAGTATGCTCAGGGGTACCACATATAAATAATCTAAATTGAAGTTTACAACCAACGTTTGTATGAAAATTATTGCAAATACGTTGAAAAAGATAAAAGTTACTTTGTTATTGTTTTCGTAAATTTCTACTCTGTATTTTTTTAAAAACAATAACAGCATTAACAGTGCGAGAGCCACTAAAATTGTGTAGCCTAAAATAATCCAATTATAATGCTGTTCGGTCCAAACTTGAGATTCAGATTCACTTTTTAAGGAATTTAAAATTGCTAATTTTTTTCCTTCTACAAAATCTCCCTTTAAAATAATTAGTTTACCAGCCTCAACTCTGCCTTTGGTGTAAGAAATATTTTTAATTTCATTATCAATTACTTTTACTGTGAAGTCATTATCAAAAAACACATTTGGTTTAATAACTTCAGATAATAAATCTAACATTATTTTTTTACCATAAAGGGTATCTTCTTTTTCAAAATTAATCCGAATTATCTCTAATACATTTTTCGTAGTTAATAAATTTTTAAAAATAAAATCTTCAACTTCATTTCCTTTTCTTACGGCAACTATTTCATTTTTATTAGCAACTCTATCTTGGCTTCCTGCCTCTAAAAAACCTTTATTGTATATACTATTTATAACTGTTTTACCAACTATTGATAACCTTGAAATTTGATCTAGGTTTAAAGAATCTGACTGTTGTAACAAAGAAACCCTCTTCTTATAAACATCATTAACACTTTTTTCAATATCAAATTCATATAAAAAATAGAGCTTTGAATTTACATCAATTTCTTTTTTCTCACTGATAATTTCTTCTTCTGTTTTCTGAATAGCAAAATCAAAAGGGGCGTATAAATTATCATACTTCCAGAGCTGACCATTATTAAAGTCATATTTAAATTGCCCGCCTTTAGGAAACAAATAAACAATTGAAATAGTAGTGATTAAAAACAAAATCACCTTGTAAATAGTGGTGTTATTTTGGTATAATTTATTAAATAGATTACTCATAGACTTTATCTTCTTGTAACAAACTTACCATAAAATATTCAAGGTCAAAAATTCAAGTAGAATAATAAAACTTAAATTGATTTAAAATAGTTAATTTAGCACAACAAATTTTAGAAAAAGCAAATTATATTTATGAAAGAAGTTGTAATTGTGTCTGTAGCAAGGACTCCTATTGGAAGATTTATGGGTAGTTTATCTGCAATTCCAGCACCCAAACTCGGAGCTATTGCCATAAAAGGCGCTTTAAACAAAATAAATTTAGAACCAAATTTAGTTGAAGAAGTTTTTATGGGTAATGTTGTTTCTGCTGGTTTAGGCCAAGCGCCAGCCAGACAAGCAGCAATATTTGCTGGAATTCCAAATACGGTTCCTTGTACAACTATAAATAAAGTATGTGCTTCTGGTATGAAATCTATCATGTTAGCTGCTCAAACAATTTCTCTTGGAGATGCAGATATTGTTGTTGCTGGTGGTATGGAAAATATGAGTTCTATTCCTCATTATCAAAATGCAAGAAAAGGTTCTAAATTTGGATCAATAATAATGGAAGACGGTCTACAAAAAGATGGTTTAGTGGATGCTTATCAGAAAGAATCAATGGGCGTTTATGCTGATGCTTGTGCCGCTGAATATGGATTCTCAAGAGAAGATCAAGATGCATACGCAATTCAATCTTACAATCGTTCTGCAAAATCTTGGAGTGAAGGCAAATTTTCTGATGAAATTGTGCCAGTAGAAATCCCACAAAGACGCGGAGAACCTATTATTTTCTCTGAAGATGAAGAATATACAAATGTAAAAATAGAGAAAATCCCTGCTCTAAGATCTGCATTTACGAAAGAAGGAACTGTAACTGCTGCCAATGCTTCAACAATAAATGATGGTGGAGCTGCATTAGTTTTAATGTCCGTAGAAAAAGCAAAAGAATTAAATATAACTCCAATTGCGAAAATAAAGAGTTTTGCTGATGCCGCTCATGAACCAGAATGGTTTACAACTGCGCCTGCCAAGGCATTACCAAAAGCTCTAGCAAAAGCAAATATATCTATAGGTGATGTAGATTATTTTGAATTAAACGAAGCCTTTTCTATTGTTGGTTTAGCAAATATGAAAATTTTAGATCTTACTGACGACAAAGTAAATATTAATGGTGGCGCCGTTTCTTTAGGCCACCCTTTAGGTGTTTCTGGAGCAAGAATTGTGATTGCTTTAACTTCTATTTTAAAGCAAAATAATGCTAAAATTGGGGCAGCCGCTATTTGTAATGGCGGCGGTGGTGCAAGTGCACTCGTTTTAGAAAGAATTTAATTTTTTTAACAAAAACAAGATCGAATTTTATGCTTTATGGCATTTGTAATTTAAGTATTGTTCCTCTTAGATCAACAACTTCTGACATATCAGAGATGGTAAATCAGGTTTTGTTTGGTGAAACTTTTGAGGTTGTAGAAAAGGAAAAAGAATGGAGTAAAATTCGTTTAACCTTTGATAACTCTGAAGGCTTTATTGACAATAAACAATATACTAATATTACAGAAAATTTCTTTTCAAAATTAAAATCTAAGAAACAATATTTTTCTGGTGAAATCATTGATTTTGTTACGAATGATAAAAACGAATTAACAACAATTCCTTTAGGCTCTAATTTACCTTTTTACAATAACTGTAAACTACAAATTACACCAGAAAAAAATTATTGTTACGAAGGCATAGTATTATCTGAGCAAAAATCTAAAAAAGAAATTTTACAAATTGCTTTTACATATTTGAATACTCCTTTTTTATGGGGTGGGAAAACTCCATTTGGTATTGATTGTTCTGGTTTTACACAGATGGCTTATAAACTATGTGGACATCACCTTTTAAGAGATGCAAAACAACAAGCCACACAGGGCAAAGTTTTGAGTTTTATAGAAGAAAGCGAACCAGGTGATTTAGCTTTTTTTGATAATGAAGAAGGTGAAATTATCCACGTAGGAATCATTTTAAATGATTATCATATCATACACTGTCATGGTAAAGTAAGAATTGACACTTTAGATCACAGTGGCATTTTTAATCGTGATACGCAAAAGCACACCCATAGATTAAGAATTATAAAAAGACTGATAGATTAATATTCTTCAAAAATAGAATATAAAAAAAACCGAGCACCTCTAAAATGAAGTCTCGGTTTTTCTTGAGATGTGTACAATTTATTGTTTACTTCTCATTTCTTTGTAAATTGGTCTTAAAGCGTCTGCTTTATCATTTATTTCAAGAATATCATAAAGATTCAATAGAGCTCTTACGGACTCTATAGACCTATCTAAACTATCTGCTTTTTCTAACGATGGAAGTGCTTTTCTGTATAATTCTTTCTGTTTTCCCTCTAATTCATCGTACTTCTTGAAATTATTCAAGTTTTTATTCATTTCATCTACAATTGACTTTTCTTCTGAGATGATAGCTATATATAAATTCATGTAAGCATCAGCATAATCAGGTTTTAACTCAATAGCTTTATTGTAAAAACCAATTGCTTCTTTAATTTTATTTTCATTAGCATTAACGACCCCTAAGTTAAAAAACAATGTTGGATTCGTTGGGTTTAATTTTACAGCTTCTACCATTAACTCACCAAATTTATCCATTTTATCCAGCTTAATATACATATCAGCTTGACTTAAAATTAAATTTAAATTTTTTGGATCTGATTTTCTTGCTTCCTCTAAAGCAGCAATAGCTAATTCCGGTTTACCTTGATTTACATAAATATAACCCATGCTTTTAATAATATCAGGTTGTTTAGATTTAGAAACTTTTTCGGTTGGATTAATATATTTACCGAACTTAACCATAGTATTTCTATTCGACTTACCTCCTAAGTCCTCTACCACTCCAGTTGCTTTATTTTCGGCTAAATATTGAGTAGCAATTCCAGTATATCCGATATTTTTTAATTCATTATAATACTTCAAAGAAACGTCATAATCCTTTGCTAAAGATGCACTCACGGCTGCATTATATAAGAATGAAGTGTCCTTAGGACTTAATCTATAGGTCAAAGAAAAATTATCTGCAGCATTTTTGTAACTTTTATCACCGTATTGTGCAATTGCTTTTTTAGAAACAAATTGAATAAGTTCACCCAATTTAGGTTTAGCCAACTTTGTATACTTAAATTTTCCTTGTTCTTTTTCAAAAGCGAATAAATCGTTGTAAGCATCTGCTGCTTTTTTAACATTAGATTTACCATAGGCAGATCCCTTCAAATAATAATACTTTGCTTTTAACTTCGGGTCCATTGAATTTTCAGAAGACTCCAAAGCAGCAATAGTAGCTATAGCTTCGTTAGACTGACCTTTCTTTATAGCTTTCTCAACTATTTTAAGTTCATTTTTTTGCGCAAATGAAGCTATGGATAATAAGCCTGCGGTTAACGCTAATATTTGGTTTTTCATTTTACTTTTTATTAATTTATTGTTACTCTTGATTTTCATTTGAATTATTTTCAATTTCTGCACCTTTTTCTAAATTTGCATCAGAGCTTTCTTCAACCACAACATCTTCCTCATGCATTACTTTAGCAACCGCTGCAATACTGTCAGAATCTTTAATATTTATTAGACGAACGCCCTGTGTTGCTCGTCCCATTACTCTTAAATCTTCAACAGCCATTCTAATAGTTAATCCAGATTTATTAATAATCATTAAGTCGTTGGAATCATCCACATTCTTAATAGCTACTAAACCACCCGTTTTTTCGGAAATATTCAAAGTTTTAACCCCTTTACCTCCTCTATTGGTAACTCTATAATCTTCTAATTTAGAACGTTTTCCATAACCTTTTTCAGACACAACTAATATGTTGCTTTCCATATCGTTGACAGCCACCATACCAATTACTTCATCTTTGTCATGTTGAAGCGTTATACCTCTAACCCCTGAAGCGGTTCGTCCCATTGGGCGTGTTTTTGCTTCTTCGAAACGAATTGATTTACCTGATTTTAAAGCTAACATTACTTGACTATCTCCTGTCGTTAATTTAGCTTCTAATAATTCATCACCTTCTTTTATAGTAATTGCATTAATACCATTTGTTCGTGGACGCGAATATTGTTCTAAAGAAGTCTTTTTAACTTGGCCCTTTTTAGTTGCCATAATCACATAATGACTATTAATGTAATCTTCGTCTTTTAAATCTTGTGTTACTAAAAATGCTTTAACTTTATCATCTTGCTCAATATTGATTAGATTTTGCATTGCTCTACCTTTGGTATTTTTACCACCCTCTGGTATTTCATATACACGCATCCAAAATACTTTTCCTTTTTGAGTAAAGAACATCATATATTGATGGTTTGTACCCACAAATAAATGTTCTAAGAAGTCTTCATTTCTCGTAGTTGCTCCTTTTTGTCCTCTTCCACCTCTATTCTGAACTTTATACTCCTCAAGATTTGTACGTTTTAGATAACCAGCATTAGAAATAGTAACCACAACTTTCGTATTCGGAATCATATCTTCAATACTCATATCTCCACCAGCATATTCTATTACAGATCTTCGGTCATCACCATATTTATCTCTAATATGAAGTAATTCTGCTTTTATTATTTCATAACGTCTTGGTTCATTTGCAAGAATATCTTTTAAATCAGTAATTGTTAACATAATTGCATCGAACTCTGCACGCAATTTATCTTGCTCTAATCCTGTTAATTGACGCAAACGCATTTCTACAATTGCTTTTGCTTGAATATCAGACAAGGCAAAGCGTTCAATCAAACTTTCTCTTGCTTCATCTGCATTTTTAGAAGCTCTAATCATTTTTATTACTTCATCAATATTATCAGAGGCAATAATTAATCCCTCTAAAATATGAGCTCTTGCTTCTGCTTTCTTTAAATCGAACTCTGTTCTACGAACAACAATTTCATGTCTATGTTCAACAAAATAATGAATTAGCTGTTTTAAATTTAATTGTTCTGGTCTTCCTTTTACTAACGCAATATTGTTTACACTAAAAGAAGTCTGTAATTGTGTGTATTTAAATAGTTTATTTAAGACAATGTTAGAAATTGCATCACGTTTTAAAACGTATACAATACGCATTCCGTTCCTATCAGATTCATCTCTAATATTGGAAATACCTTCTATTTTTTTGTCATTAACTAGTTCAGCAGTTTTTTTAATCATTTCTGCTTTATTCACTTGATAAGGAATCTCTGTAACAACAATACATTCACGTCCTTTAACTTCCTCGATAACAGCTTTAGCCCGCATTACAATTCGTCCTCGACCTGTGTGAAAAGCATCTTTTACGCCATCATAACCATATATAATTCCGCCTGTAGGAAAATCTGGCGCCTTTATATGTTGCATTAACTCATCAATCTCAATATCTCTATTATCAATGTAGGCCATCGTACCATTAATAACTTCTGTTAAATTGTGTGGTGCCATATTGGTAGCCATACCTACTGCAATACCTGAAGCCCCGTTGACTAATAAATTAGGAATTCGAGTAGGTAAAACCGTTGGTTCTTGTAAAGTATCATCAAAATTTAAACGATGATCTACAGTATCCTTTTCAATATCAGCTAACATATCTTCCGATATCTTTTGCATTCTAACCTCAGTGTAACGCATTGCTGCTGGTGAATCTCCATCAACAGAACCAAAATTCCCTTGACCATCAACCATCATGTAGCGCACACTCCAGTGTTGCGCCATTCTAACCATTGAATCATATACAGAAGTATCGCCATGCGGATGAAACTTACCTAAAACTTCCCCAACAATTCTTGCTGACTTTTTATAAGACCCAGTTGCCTTAATCCCTAACTCGTGCATACCAAATAAAACCCTTCTATGAACGGGCTTTAACCCATCTCTTACATCTGGTAATGCTCTAGAAACAATAACTGACATCGAGTAATCGATGTAAGCAGCTTTCATTTGCTCTTCAATGTTAATCGGAATTAACTTTTCTCCGTCTGCCATATATATATTTGATTAATTTTCGTCATTTTTTAAAAACAAGGCAAGATAGTATTTCTTATATTATTTACAAAGGTTTTAAGCTCTGCAATTGATCAGAGTTATCAACATTTTTTTATTACTTTTTACACTTTTTTATTTGCTTGATTTGTAATAGTTTTTTAACTTGGTTACTCTGTTAATATGTCAATATTTTACCATTGGCATATTTTTTGAGCTTACTAATAAAAAAAGAACTAAATTTACAACACAGCAAGTGTAGATATAAAAAATATGGACGATAATTTTTCACCAAAAGTCAGAGATGTAATAACATTCAGTAAAGAAGAGGCGCTGCGTTTAGGCCATGAATTTATTGGAACGGAGCATCTTTTGCTGGGTCTTATAAGAAAAGGAAATGGAAGGGCAATAGAAATACTAACGGCATTTGATGTTGATTTAGTTTTATTGCGTAAAAAATTAGAACAACTAAACCCTGCACCCCCTGCTTTTCTTGAAAACACAGACAAACCGAATCTACGATTAACGAGACAAGCTGAAAAAGCACTAAAGACAACCTTTTTAGAAGCAAAGTTATATCAAAGTGATTCAATCGATACTGCGCATTTACTAATGTGTATCCTAAGAAATGAGAATGATCCAACGACAAAACTGATTCATAAGCATCATGTAAATTATGATGAGGCAAAGTCGCTTTACAAAGAATTACATGTTGAAGATAAAGATGAATCAGAAAACCTAAATTTACCAAAAAATCCGACTGCTGAAACACCCTCGGATAACGATTTTCCATCAAAAAAAACAAATCCTTTTGATCAACCTCAAAAAGGAAAAAACGTTAAAAAATCTAGAACTCCAGTTTTAGACAATTTTGGTAGAGATTTAACAAATTTAGCAGAAAACGGAAAACTTGATCCCGTTGTTGGAAGACAAAAAGAAATTGAAAGAGTTTCTCAAATATTGAGCAGAAGAAAGAAAAACAACCCAATGTTAATTGGTGAACCCGGAGTGGGTAAATCTGCTATTGCAGAAGGATTAGCTCTGCGTATTACCGAAAGAAAAGTATCAAGAATTTTATTCGACAAACGTATTATTTCTCTAGACTTAGCAAGTTTGGTTGCAGGTACAAAGTACCGAGGACAATTTGAGGAACGCATGAAGGCGTTAATGAATGAACTTGAAAAAAATGATGATATTATTTTATTCATAGATGAAATTCACACCATCGTAGGTGCTGGTGGTGCAACAGGTTCTCTAGACGCCTCTAATATGCTAAAACCCGCACTTGCTAGAGGCGAGATACAATGTATTGGTGCAACTACACTTGACGAATTTAGAACTAACATTGAGAAAGATGGCGCCTTAGAACGTCGATTTCAAAAAGTAATTATAGACCCAACCAGCGTAAAAGAGACAATACAAATTTTACACAATATAAAAAGTAAATACGAAGAACATCATCATGTAAATTACACAGACGATGCTATTGACGCTTGTGTAAAATTAACGAATAGATATATGACAGATCGTTTTCTACCAGACAAGGCTATTGATGCTTTAGACGAAGCTGGCTCTAGAATTCATATTACAAACATTGTTGTTCCTCAACAAGTACTCGAATTAGAATCTCAGTTAGAAATCATCAAAGATCACAAAACAAAAGCTGTAAACGGTCAGAAATACGAAGAAGCTGCAAAACTGCGAGATGATGAGAAAAATATGGAATCTGCTCTAGCTTCCGCTCAAAATCAATGGGAAGAAGACACTAAATTAAATAGAGAAATTGTAACAGAAAATAATGTAGCTGAAGTTGTTTCCATGATGACGGGAATACCCGTTAATAGAGTTGCAGAAGCAGAAACGAACAGGTTGCATGAATTACCCAAACTAATAAAGGGAAAATTAATTGGACAAGATGAAGCCGTAGTGAAAGTTGTAAAAGCAATTCAGCGCAACAGAGTTGGATTAAAAGATCCAAATAAACCTATTGGCTCTTTTATTTTCTTAGGACAAACCGGTGTAGGTAAAACACAATTGGCAAAAATCTTAGCACGTGAGTTATTCGACTCTGATGACTCTTTAATTAGGATTGACATGAGCGAATACATGGAAAAATTTGCTGTTTCCCGATTAATTGGTGCACCTCCTGGATATGTTGGTTATGAGGAAGGAGGCCAATTAACTGAGAAAGTTAGACGAAAACCTTATTCCGTAATCTTATTAGATGAGATTGAAAAAGCACATCCTGATGTGTTTAATATGCTACTACAAATTTTAGATGACGGACATATTACCGACAGTCTAGGTCGTAAAATAGATTTTAGAAACACAATAATTATAATGACTTCTAATATTGGTGCTCGTCAATTAAAAGATTTTGGGGGTGGTGTTGGCTTTGGAACTTCGTCAAAAAAAATACAAGAAGATGCACATGCCAAATCTGTAATTGAAGGCGCTTTAAAGAAATCTTTTGCTCCAGAATTTTTAAACCGAATTGATGATGTTATTATCTTTAACGCTTTAGAGAAAGAAGATATCCATAACATAATAGATATTGAATTAGATAAACTACTAAAAAGAATAGCAGATTTAGGTTATACATTAAACTTAAGCGACAAAGCAAAAGATTACATTGCAGACAAAGGTTTCGACAAAAAATACGGTGCAAGACCACTTAAAAGAGCAATACAGAAATACATTGAGGATGCTTTGGCTCAAGAAATTGTAAACTCTAAACTTTATGAAGGAGATACCATAAATATGGATTTAGACGAGAAAGAAAACAAACTCACTATTAAAATAGAAAAAGGCGAGAAAAAAATTGAAAAAAGACCAGAAGCTAAATCTTAATTTACAGAAATCCCAAACAAAAGTTTGGGGTTTTTAACTAATAACAAAAGCTTTCAAAGTGACAAACTTATTTTCTCTATTAGATTTGGATCTTTAAATAATAATTTTTAAACCATCGTAAGCTAAAAAAACATTGTTTGGAAGTGTTTTAGAGACAGTTTCATGAAAACCTAACATATGGCTTATATGTGTAAAATATGCTTTTTTTGGTTTAACCTCTGCAACAAAATCTAATGCTTCTTGCAAGTTAAAGTGCGTAGGATGTTCCTCTATTCTTAAAGCGCTTACAACCAAAACCTCTAAATTTTGTAACTTTTCCTTTTCTTTATCAGAAACCGTTTTAACGTCGGTTAAATAAGCAAAATTACCAAGTCGATAGGCTGTAATCGGAATATTTCCATGCATAACTTCTATTGGTGTTACCTCCAAGTCATCAACAATAAAAGTATCCTTATCTATCACTTTCGGCATAACACTTGGCGCTCCAGGATATCTGTTTTCTAACTTAAAAATATATTCAAATCGCTTTTCTAAACTCTTCAAAGTTCGTTTATTTAAATAAATAGGCATCTCTCCTATTTTGTAACAAAAAGCCCTTAAATCATCCAAACCACCAATATGATCAGCGTGTTCATGCGTAAAAAAAACTCCATTTAAAGATTGAACCCTTTCCCTTAGTATTTGCTGTCTGAAATCTAAACCACAATCTACTGTATAAGAAACATCATCCCAAGAAATTAAAATAGAAGAACGTAACCTTTTATCTTTTATATCTTTAGACAAACAAACAGGGTGATTATTAGCAATCATAGGAATTCCTTGAGAAGTGCCGGTTCCTAAAAAAGTAATAGTAAGTTTCTTCTGATTCTGTTTCATAACAACAAAAATAACATAAAAATTGACTGATAGGTTTCTATTTTAGTACATTTGTTTTAATGTAAAAATACAATATCAAATGGCAGTATCTTTAAAAGGAGATAAAATAATTAGTAATGTCCCTACAACTAAAAGCAAAGCTTTAAGAATTAATTTAAACTCAGATATTTACGGAACCTTTGCAGAAATAGGTGCAGGACAAGAAACTGCTCGTAATTTCTTTAGATCTGGTGCTGCTTCTGGTACTATTGCAAAAGCAATGAGTGCATATGATAAAGATTTTTCTGATGCTATTTATGGCACAGAAGAAGATAATCGTTACGTTACACAACCTCGTTTGAAAAAAATGTTAGGTCATGAAATTGATCTAATGGAAGATCGTTTAAGTAGACAAAAACATCCCAATAAATTATTTTTTAGTTATGCAAATACAGTAACAACTATCGATTTCGCTAAGAAATTTAAAGGACATGGATGGGTTGGTATTCGCTTTCAATTAGATCCTTTAGAAGATTACAACGAAATTGTTTTACACTTACGTTTCAAGGAAACGGATGCTCGTTTACAACAAGAAACTCTAGGAGTTCTCGGTGTAAACTTAATCTATGGTGCATTTTACTTAAATGATGACCCAAAAGATTTAGTAAAATCTTTTTATGATAATTTAAATAATGATCAGCTAGAAATTGATATGATCAATTTCTCAGGTCCTCGTTTTATGTATGTTGATAATCGTTTAATGAGTTTACAATTAGTTAAAAATGGTATGACTAATGCAGTGATGTTTGGACCTGATGGAAATAATCTTTTACCAGCTCAAGTGCTATATAAAAAAAATATACTTGCATTACGAGGTAGCTTTAGACCAGTTACAATGGTAAACATGGATATGTATGAGAAGTCCAAACAACTCTTTTTAGAAGAAAACAAAGTATCAGAAAGTAAAACACAAGTCATTTTTGAAATTACTTTAAGTAATTTAACTTCAGAGGGAAAAATTAATGAACGAGATTTTCTCGATAGAGCAGAATTATTATGCTCTCTTGGTCAGAATGTAATGATTACTAGCTTTCAACAATACTTTAAACTAGTAGAATATTTTAGCGAATTTACAAAAGAAAGAATGGCACTAGCTATGGGAGCTCAAAATCTTATACAAATCTTTGATGAAAAATATTATCGTAATTTAAGTGGAGGAATTTTAGAGGCTTTCGGAAAATTATTCTTCAAGGACTTAAAAGTATATATGTATCCATCTCACGACCCTATTAATAAAGAATATATTACAAGTGAAAATCTAAAAGTACATCCACGAATGAAAGAATTATACAAATTCTTTAAAAACAATGGTAAAGTTTTAGATATTAAAGTAACCGATAAAGATATTCTTGATATATTCTCAAGAAAAGTTTTAAAAAAGATCATTAAAGGAGAAGATGGTTGGGAGCAATTGCTACCAGAAGGAATTTCAGACATCATAAAGCAAAAAAGACTTTTCGGATATTCTAGATCTCGGATAAAAAGCAAACATTAAACCTTTTTAAATATTTTAAGTCTATAAGTTATAAAGTATATACTTGACAGATGAAGCTATTTTAATAGAACAATTAAAAAATGTTCAAACTAAAGAAAAGGCGTTTAGAGAACTAATTACACTCTACAAAGAACGACTTTATTGGCATATCCGTAAAATCGTCATATCTCACAACGATGCGGATGACGTGCTACAGAATACATTTATCAAGATTTTTAAAAATATTGATAAATTTAATCAAAAAAGCAAGTTGTTTTCCTGGATGTACAGAATTGCAACTAATGAGGCCATTACCTTTATCAATAAGAGAGCAAAACGAAATAATATAAATATTGATGATTATCAAAAAGAACTAACTTCGACTTTAGGTTATGATAATTTTTTTACTGGTAATGAAATTCAACTTATTTTACAAAGAGCAATTGCTACCTTACCACAAAAGCAACAACTTGTTTTTAACATGAAATACTTTGATGAACTAAAATACACTGAAATATCTGAAATTTTAGAAACATCTGTAGGATCATTGAAAGCCTCATATTTCCATGCGGTTAAAAAAATTGAACTCTTTATTAAAAAGAAAACAAATTAAACCTTTCTATATAATTAAGGTCTAAATATAGTAATGAAACATAATATAAAAATTAGCGAAGCGTATCTGAACTCTATACTGGAAAAAGAAAGTGGTTTTTGCGCGCCTAAAAACTATTTTAACACAATTGAAGATAGTTTTGAACTTAAATTAATTGACGAAAAGTTAAAACCAGAAGAAGGGTTTACGCTTCCTGATTCATATTTTAACAAATTAGAAAATGCGATTTTAGCGAAGGTTTTGTCCAATAAAAAAGAAACAAAACTTATTTCTTTCAAAGAGAGAATATTAAAATTTATTCCTATGACAGCTGCAGCTATTGTAATATTATTTGTTGGATTAAATTCTTTTGTATTTAATACTGATGAAGAATTTACCTCAGATTCTCTTACGGAAATTGATATTGAATATTGGTTAGACACCAATACTATAAATACATATGAAATTTCAATTACCATTGAAGATGTTCTTTTAGACGAAAATGATTTTTATTTTGCTAATCTAGAAGATAAAACCATTGAAGACTACATCAACTCCATTGATAACAACTCTATATTTGAAGAATTAGACTAAAACTAAAATTATGAAAAAGTTATTAACCTTTCTGTATATTATTATTTTTTGCACTCTCTCCAGTTACTCTCAGGAAAAAAAAGGAAGTAAAGAAAAAATAAAAACACTTAAAATCGCGTACATAACAGATCGATTAAATTTAACACCAAATGAAGCTGAAAAATTTTGGCCTATTTATAATACTCATGATGAAAATCATCGATTATTAAGAAGTAAACTCAGATTAGAAATAAAAAAAAGTATTAAAGAAAAAAAGTTAATAGATACACTTTCTGAGAGTGAATCCCAAAGGTTGGTTTTATTAAAACAAACTATTGACAACCAAATCTATGAATCTAAAAAAAAATTTATGGAACAAATAAAAAAGGTTATCTCTAATAAAAAAATTATTAAGCTACACCTTGCAGAACTAGATTTTGGTAGAAACTTAATGAGAAAATACAAAAATAGCAGAAGAAATTAAGATAAGTTAAATTACGCCTTTTTTTTATTTCTTAATTAAGGCTAAGTAAAGATGTAATTCCGGTTTATTAGAAGTAAATTGTTTCAACCAAATTGTTAATTCATCTATTTCATATGGTAATAGTCTGCATAAAGCCTTTTCTACCTCCTTACAAAACAGATCAGAATTAAAACTCACCTTTTTTAGCACAGTTTTAGTGTACTCAAACATTGCTCTAGCCATTTTTTTTTATTAGATTCTAATTATAAAACGTTTACTTAATTGATTTTATTGTACCAAATCTAATAAAAAAACCATCATTTCTTAAAATGATGGTCTTAAATTTTGCTTAAAAATTTGTTAAGATTATAATGTATTAATCTTTTCTACTAAACCTTTAGCTTTTTCTTCTAATTCTGCATTAATCGCATTAAAGTGCGCTTTCTTATTTTCAACACTTTTACTATTTACTTTAGCAACTAAAGTATCAAAAGTTGAAATAGCCTCATCTATAATTGCATCACCTTTTTCTGGTGCGTTTTTTAAGATTGAGACATCTAATGCATATTCGATAACATCACCTAAAACGTAATTAATATCTTTTTTTAAGTTTTTAATACTTGCCATAACTTATTATAATTTGAATAATGCAAAACTAATTCAATTTATCTAATTCTAACTGAAATTTCTTAAAAAACTGCCCAACATGATAACCATCTACTAAAGCATGGTTCACATTGATAGATACAGGCATTAATATTTTACCTTTTTTTTCTTTTACACCACCAAAAGCTAGTCTTGGCACACTATCATCCTTATTACCTGAATTTGGTTCTTTATGACTTGTAAAAGAAATCCATGGCAAAACAGAGCAATAAATACAACCTAAAGATTTTATTTGAGGGAATAAATTGGTAGAATTTTGAATTCTTTTCTTCTCTTTTTGAAAATTTTCATTAAAAACAGTAAAATTTTCAGAAAAATCTACAAAAGAAAATCCATAGGTATTATCCGCCCTTGCAATCGTTGCAGACGCATTTATTACATCATATATTGCTATTTTATTATCTTCGATTCTATATTTTAAATTTTCAACAGAGTTTATTGCTTTCATACAAGCATATAAATATTTTACAAAAAAAGAAGATGTTGTTTTTCCAACGAATTGATATGCTTTTGTCACATCTACATCAACTACAACAGCAAAAGTAGGGTCTGCCAAAGTTCTAAAGTGTTGAAAAACTTCCTTTCTATTCCAAGTATCAATGTCTACATATTTTTTCATAAAAGGTCTAAAACATCCTTTAGTTTATTAATTGTGTTGTAATTTAATTTAGATTTTTCTTCATCGGATACTTCTTCATGAACCCAAGTTGTATGAAAAGGAACATGTATTGCAGAAGCTCCTAATTCTAATAAAGGTAGGACATCAGACTTTAAAGAATTACCTATCATTAAAAGCTCGGATGGATGAATATCTAAATGCTTAATTAATTTTAAATAATCTTTTCCCTTTTTATTACTCATAACTTCTATGTGATGAAAATATGATAATAAATTTGATTTCTCTAATTTTCTTTCTTGATCCAGTAAATCCCCTTTGGTTGCAACAATTAATTTATACTTTCCTTGAAGAGATTGTAAAACTTCCTCTACACCATCTAACAATATTATTGGCTCTTGCAGCATTTTTTTTCCAATATTTAAAATAGCCTCAATTGTTTTTTGATCTATCTGGTAATTAGATAAATCTAAAGCGCATTGCACCATCGATAATACAAAACCTTTTATGCCATAACCATAAATTTCTAGGTTCTTGATTTCCGCCTTAAAAAGCTCTTGATTAATTTTATTCTCAGTTTCGTATTTTGCTAATAATTTGGCAAATTGGTGTTCTGCATCTCTAAAATAAGTTTCATTTATCCATAAAGTGTCATCAGCATCAAAAGCTATTACCTTTATATTTTTACTTATTTTATTCATTCTTTAAGATTTCAAAAACTGAATTGCCTTTTCTAAATCCTCTGGAGTATCGATACCTAAAGCTTCAATATCTGTCTCTACCATTTTAATTTTCTTACCAATTTCTTGATATCGAATAGCTTCTATTTTTTCTACTGCTTCTATTGGCGTTATTGGAGTTTTATAAAAATCTAACAACGCTTGTTTTCTGAATGCATAAACCCCTTTATGTTTGTAGTATTTTATGTTTACATCCTTATCTCTATGAAATGGAATTACACTTCTCGAAAAGTAAATAGCTAAATTATTAACATCTGTAATGACCTTGACGTTATTGGGATTTTCAATATCTTCTTTACTGGTAATTTGTACCTTTAAGGAAGCTAAATCAATTTCTTTTTCGTCGTCTTTTTTAAAAACATCAATTAATTTAGCTAATGAAACAGCATCTATAAATGGCTCATCACCTTGTACATTAATCACAATATCTGCTTCAATATTTTCTACAGCTTCTGCAATTCTATCAGAACCACATTCATGGGCTGTTTTACTAATTATAGCTTTACCGCCAGCGTCAATTATTGTGTTGTAAATGACATCCGAATCTGTTACAATGTAGACCTCATGAAACAATTTTGTTTGTAATGTAGCTTGGTAGGTTCTTAAAATAACAGGTTTTCCTCCTAAATCCTTCATCAACTTTCCTGGGAAACGAGAAGCATTATAACGAGCCGGAATCATAGCAATTATTTTCATAAATTATATTTACAGGAAACGTTACAGTTATTACTCTCCCGAATAACGAACAAAATTCCTTCTTGTTTCGTATAAAGTGATTTCTAATTCTAAATGTGCTGGAATGTGTGGTCTTAATCTCTTGTAAATAACGATTGAAATATTTTCTGCGGTTGGATTTAAGGTTTTAAATTCAGCTACTTCAATATTCAAGTTTTTATGATCTAAACGATCTTCAACTTCTTTTTTTATCAACTCTCTTAAAACACCTAAATCGTAAACAAAACCTGTAACAGGATCTACCTCACCAAACAAGGCCACAATCATATCGTAATTATGTCCGTGGTAATTTGGATTGCTACATTTACCAAAAACTTCTACATTTTTATCATCAGACCATTTGGGGTTAAATAATCTGTGTGCTGCATTAAAATGAGCTCTTCTATACACTTTTACTTTAGGCATTTGCTAATTTTTCAAAAGATTTATCAAATATAATTTTAAACCAAGCAGTGTAAATATCTGGATTATTTTTAATATCAGATTTTAAGTCATCTAAATTCATCCATTTATAAGATTCTACTTCTTCTTTATTAATGCTCGGTGAACCTTCAAAAGAACCAACCATAACATGATCTAATTCATGTTCTGTTAAACCATTATCAAATGGTGCTTTATAAATAAACGAAAAAACTTCATTTAACTCTGTAACAAAGCCCATTTCCTCTTGCAGCCTTCTTTTTCCTGCTTTTAAATTAGTTTCTCCATCTCTTTGATGAGAACAACAAGTATTTGTCCATAACAAAGGCGAGTGGTATTTACTTGCGGCTCTTTGTTGCAACATTAACTCACCTTTTTTATTAAAAATAAAGACCGAAAAGGCTCTATGTAAAAGTGCTTTTTCATGCGCTTCTATTTTTTCCATCAATCCAATTGGATTGTCATTTTCATCAACCAATACAACTTGTTCTACCATAATTACAAAAATAGTAAAATCAGAGAGTTATAAATCATAAAATATTTAGAAAACCCATCAAATTTTTCTATTCTTTTATTGTGATACCATATATTTGTTAATTATTTAAGCGAATTTCTTACATGAAAATTTTTCGAACTTTATTTTTAATTACCTTATTTACAAGCATTTACCAATGTAAAGAGAAAAAAATAATTAAGGAGATAAAACCCAAAATTGAAAATTTTAGTAAGTCAAAAATCCAGATAAATTCGAAACAAGAAAAAAAAATATTAAAGGATTGGGACAGTTTAAACAAGTCAAATTCTGAGGTTTTCTTTAAAGAATTTGGTAAACAGAACTCAGAAACATTAGTGCTAATAAAAACTGATTTTGGTAATATAAAAATCCGCTTGTACGAGGATGTGCCATTACACAGAGCTAATTTTATTTTTTTAACTAAAATTAAATACTTTAATACAACCGTTTTTTACAGGGTAGCGAAGAACTTTGTAATTCAAGGCGGTAATTCGGACGAAATGTTCACTCAAAAAGAGAGAAACAAATACGGAAACTATCTTCTAAAACCTGAGTTCCGCAAAAACAGAAGACATAAATACGGAGCTCTGGCTGCTGCGAGAGAATGGAAACATAATCCAAATAAGTTATCTAGTCCATTTGAATTTTATATTGTTCAAAAAAAAAGCGGTGCACATCATTTAGACAATGAACACACTGTTTTTGGTGAAGTAATTTCAGGTTTTAATACCATGGAAAAAATATCTAAAGTAAAGGTTGGTGTTGACGAATGGCCTATTGATGATATAAAAATGACTATCGAAGTTTTAGATTGATATTTCACGCAGTAAAACCTATCTTTGCACCTCAAATTTTTTAAATGACATTTTTAGAAGAAATAGCGCGTAGAAGAACCTTTGGTATTATATCACATCCAGATGCAGGTAAAACAACACTGACCGAAAAATTATTACTGTTTGGGGGTGCTATTCAAGAAGCTGGTGCTGTAAAAAATAATAAAATTAAAAAAGGAGCAACTTCCGATTTCATGGAGATTGAACGTCAGCGTGGAATTTCTGTTGCTACTTCTGTATTAGCATTTATTTATCAAGACAAAAAAATAAATATTTTAGATACTCCAGGTCACAAAGACTTTGCTGAAGATACTTTTAGAACCTTAACTGCTGTAGATAGTGTTATTGTGGTGATTGATGTTGCAAAAGGAGTAGAACCTCAGACTGAAAAACTGGTTGAAGTTTGTAGAATGAGAAGTATACCAATGTTGGTTTTTATCAACAAATTAGATAGAGAAGGAAAAGATGCTTTTGATTTATTAGATGAAGTTGAACAAAAACTTGGTTTACGCGTTACTCCAATGAGTTTTCCTATTGGAATGGGATATGATTTTAAAGGAATTTATAATATTTGGGAAAAAAAATTAAATCTTTTTTCTGGTGATAACAAAACTACTATTTCTGATGGCGTTCAATTTGATGACTTATCAAATCCAGAATTAGATGAAATAGTTGGTGAAACTGCGGCTGAAACTTTACGTGAAGAAATCGAATTAATCGATGAAGTTTACCCAGAATTTAACCAACAAGAATATTTAGAAGGAAAATTACAACCTGTATTTTTTGGGTCAGCTTTAAATAATTTTGGTGTAAAAGAGTTGTTGGATGCTTTTATAGAAATAGCTCCTTGTCCTCAGCCTAAAAAGGCGGAAGAGCGGATAATAGATTCTAAAGAAACTAAATTGACTGGTTTTGTGTTTAAAATCCATGCAAATATGGATCCTAAACACAGAGATAGGCTAGCTTTTATTAAAATTGTGTCGGGTACTTTTAAAAGAAATGCACCGTATTTACATGTTCGAAATGGTAAAAAAGTAAAATTTTCTAGTCCGAATGCATTTTTTGCTGAAAAGAAAGAAATTGTTGACGAATCATTTCCTGGAGATATTGTTGGTATCCATGACACCGGTAACTTTAAGATTGGTGATACTTTAACTGAAGGCGAACAGTTAAATTTTAAAGGAATTCCAAGTTTTTCTCCAGAACATTTCAGGTATGTTAATAATGCAGATCCAATGAAGTCTAAACAATTATACAAAGGTTTAGATCAACTAATGGATGAAGGTGTTGCTCAATTATTTACTTTAGACATGAATGGTCGTAAAGTAATAGGTACTGTTGGTGCTCTACAATATGAAGTTATTCAATATAGATTAGAGCATGAATATGGTGCAAAATGTTCTTATGAAAATTTAAGCGTTCACAAAGCGTGTTGGGTAGAACCTGAGGATATAAAAAATGAAGAGTTTAAAGAATTTAAAAGAGTTAAACAGCGTTATTTGGCGAAAGATAAACAAGGTCAATTAGTATTTTTAGCAGATTCTGAGTTTACCATACAAATGACACAAAATAAATATCCTTCTGTAAAATTACATTTTACAAGTGAGTTTAAAAATTAAGAATTATGAAAAAATTACTCTTAATAATATCTATATTTTTAGGCTTTCAAAGTTTTTCTCAGAATTATAACCTTTCTGACATTGAGCCAAAAGAAATGTATAATAGCATTCGTTTAAATTACTTAATGGTCCACCAACCTGCTGATAAAGTGAATTATGGTTTGGATCCTAAAATGGGTTTTGTTGGCTTTAACTATAACATTCCTATTAATAATTGGTTATATACTGGTGCAGGATTTCATGGCGCAATTACTGGTGATCAAGGAGGGCTATTTACTTTGGGTGTTAATTTAGGAGTTAATCTTCCTCTTTATAAAAACATCTTTTTTGATGCAAACGTTCACTTTGGCGGCGGTGGTGGCTATAGATCACTTGTGAATGGTGGTGGTATAATGATACCAAATATTGGTTTACAATATAAAAAAAACAACTACTCTTTTGGAGTTCAATATACTTATGTAAACTTTTTTACTGGAATTCAAAAAAATGACAATGTTTCCTTTTTTGTGGAAATCCCGAGTTTATTAAGAACATCGTCTTACGCTGATGCTCAAAAGCAATTTACTGTTAATAACAAATCTAAAGATGAGTTTTGGCAAAAACCAGCTGTAAAAAGTGTACAACAAATAACATTTGATTATTTTTTTCCTTTCGGAAATTCTAGAACAGATGCAAGTACTACTCCAAAATACAAACCAATAGACCATACTTTATCTATATTAGGTTTTGAATATCAACGTTACTTAACTAATAATACTTTTATTTATGCCCATGTAGATGCCATGTATGGTGGTTTAACTGCTGGTTTTATGGATGTATTTTTTGGAGCAGGGAAAAATTTTATAGAAACAAAGTACGTAAATTTCTTTGGTAAGTTAGGTATTGGTGCTGCAGGAGGTAGAATTTACCCAGAAGGAGGACTAACGGTATACCCAAATATTGGGGCAGATTTAAAAATTACCGAAAAATTTGGTTTAAGTGCTCACGGAGGATACCACAAGTCACTCGGCGGAATAGCCAGTTTTGAAGCTATAACTGCTGGTTTTAGTTTAAAATATTATGGTTTAAGTGGAGGTATTTCTCATCCTTTTTCAAAGGAAAAAATAACAAAAATTAAAACTCAAGGTATTCAAATTTCTGCTCAGAATCAGATATACTTTGATGTCGCTAAATTTGGAATACCTGCAAGTGACCTTCAATTAATTGCTCTAAAAGTAAATTATGATTTAAACCATCGTCTTTATATTGCTGGGGAAGCGTCATTTGCACATAAAGGAAAATCTGGAGGTTATGCTCACGGAATTTTTGGTTTAGGTATTAAATCTAATAAATTTGCAAACGACAAATTATCTTTATTCGCGGAGGCTGCTGCAGGAGTTGCTGGAGGAGGAAGAGTTGATTCTGGCGAAGGTGTTTTAGTAAGACCAACATTAGGGATTAATTATCACGTTAGTAATGATTTTTCTTTCAACATTGCAGGCGGACAAATGTGGTCACCATTTGGAAATGTTAATTCATCAAATATAAACATCGGTTTATCTTATGGTTTATCAATTTTAAATGCAAAAAATTAATTTTAATTACACCCATTTCATAACTTACAAGAATAACAACGATTAAATAAGAAAACAATGAATAACGGAATCTACGCAAAATTCACTACTTCAAAAGGTGACATTTTAGTACAATTAGAACAAGAAAAAACACCAGGAACTGTTGGTAACTTTGTGGCTTTAGCAGAAGGAAATTTAGAAAATTCTGTAAAAGACCAAGGGACCCCTTATTATGATGGATTAAAATTCCACAGAGTAATTCCAGATTTTATGATTCAAGGTGGTTGCCCACTTGGAACAGGAACAGGAAATCCTGGATATAAATTTGATGATGAATTTCATCCAGACTTAAAGCATGATGCTCCAGGTAAATTAGCAATGGCCAATTCTGGTCCTGCAACAAACGGAAGTCAGTTTTATATTACCCACGTTCCTACTCCATGGTTAGATGGTAAACATACTGTTTTTGGTTCTGTTATCGAAGGACAAGACATCGTAGATACGATTGCTCAAGGTGAAGAATTAAAAGCTTTAGAAATCATAAGAGTTGGAGCACATGCTGAAGCTTTTAATGCGGTTGAGGCGTTCAGAACTTTTGAAGGCTCTAGAGAAAAGCGCGAAGCAGAGTCAAAAGCTGCTCAAAAAGAAATGTTAGACAAAGTTGCTGCCGGTTATGATGAAACCGCAAGTGGTTTACGTTACCAAATTTTACAGAAAGGCGAAGGAAAAAAAGCAACAAAAGGTGCTGGAGTTTCTGTGCACTACAAAGGTCAATTATTAGATGGAACTGTTTTTGATTCTTCTTATAAAAGAAAACAACCAATCGATTTTAATGTTGGTGTTGGTCAAGTTATTTCTGGATGGGATGAAGGAATTCAATTATTACAAGTTGGCGATAAAGCACGTTTTGTAATACCTTCTAATTTAGCTTATGGCTCTGCAGGTGCAGGAGGAGTAATTCCACCTGATGCTACATTAATTTTCGATGTTGAATTAATGGATGTAAAATAAAACATATCTTTTCAAAAAAAAAATAGCTCTCTATTTCAGGGAGCTATTCTTTTTTTCAATAACTATATCTTTAGCTCATACTTAAAGTTTAACTTTAATTTAATGATATAAAAATGGTTTTATTTTTTATTTAAATGACCTTCAATATCAGCTATATGATGTTGTAATGCTTGCGTAGAAATTTGTATTTCTTTTATCAACAAAGACAGAGAAATAATCAATAATATTAAAGCAAAACCAAATACCCAAACTGCTGTTGTATTTAGATGTACGTATATCAAAAACATGGTTACAACACAAAACAATAAACTAGAAATACCAAAAATCTGCATCCACTTTGTAAGAGTTAAACGGAGTTTTAGGTTCTTAATCTGTCTCAATAAGGAAACCTCTTTCTTCTCTAAATAGATACCATGTAAGTTTCTAATAACAGCTGCATAAGCTAAAAATCGATTAGTATATGCCAACATAATTAAAGAAATTGCAGAAAATAAAAGCGCGGGAGTTGTTAATGTTAATTCTTCCATATAAATATCAAAATTAAGTAATAATAATCATCAATTAAAAAAATAACATGTAATATTTATGTCTTCTTAATTAATGTAGAATCTAAAAACCATTCGTTTCTAAACCCAACAAAAATGTTACATTTGCAAACATGCGAATAGATATTATTTCAGTTGCCCCAAATTTACTAGAAAGTCCCTTTAATCACTCTATTGTTAAAAGAGCGAAAGATAAAGGTTTAGCAGAAATTGTAATTCACGATTTGCGTGAATATGGTTTGGGTAATTACAAACAGATTGATGATACACAATTTGGTGGCGGTGCAGGTATGGTAATGATGATAGAACCCATTGCAAATTGTATTAAACAACTACATGCAGAGAGAACATATGATGAAGTTATTTATATGACTCCAGATGCAGAAACATTAAACCAAAGAACTGCGAACACGCTATCTTTAAAAGAAAACATCCTTATTTTAACTGGGCATTATAAAGGTGTAGATCAACGAATTCGTGATAAATATATAACTAAAGAAATTTCTATTGGCGATTATGTTTTGACTGGTGGAGAATTAGCAGCTGCAGTTTTAGTCGATGCTATTGTTCGTTTAATTCCTGGTGTTATTGGCGATGAACAATCCGCATTAACAGATTCTTTTCAAGATAATTTATTGTCACCTCCTGTATACACAAGGCCTTCAGAGTTTGAAGGAATGAAAGTTCCTGATGTTTTATTATCAGGGAATTTTCCTAAAATTGATGATTGGAGAAGCGAACAAGCTTACAAAAGGACCCAAGAAATAAGACCCGATTTACTAAACAAGTAAGCCATATAAATGTTTAAACAAAAATATTAGAACTTCAAAATTTGAATACATTAAAAAAGCTAATAAAAGACAATAAAGCTATTTCTTGGGTTTTAGGGTTTCAACTATTTCGTTTGATATTGCTCCCTTTCATGGGATTAATGCCTCAAGATGCCTATTACTATTTATACGGACAAAATTTATCACTTTCATATTTTGATCATCCAGGAATGATTGGATATATTTTGAGAATATTTACAGAGGTTTTTGGACAATCTATTTTTTCAATCAAATTGGCTGATTTCGTAATTACTTCATTAACAATAATAAGTTTCTACAAACTAGCATTTTACTTTTTATCTAAACAGAGGTTACATCGAGCTATTGTTTTATTTGCTACTACCATATTTGTATCCATTTTATCATTCAACTCGACACCAGATGTTCCACTTTTATTATTCTGGACCTTGAGTTTAATTTGTCTTTACAAAGCAATTTTTGAAGAAAAAAAATGGTTTTGGTTTTTAGGTGGAATTGCAATGGGTCTTGCATTTGACAGTAAATACACATCTTTATTATTGCAAATAGGAGTAATTGCGTTTATATTTTTTTCTAATAAATATAGAAAATTATTATTTTCACCTTGGCTTTGGGTTTCGTTAATAATATCTGTTGCAGTAACATTCCCTGTTTGGTATTGGAACTATCAAAACGAGTTTGCATCATTTACATTTCAATCATCAGAAAGAACGAGTTCTATTACTGAATTTAAAATATCACCCACAAAGTTCTTCGGGGCGATAGGACATCAAATGTTCTTATTATTGCCCGTTTTATTTTTAATTTTTATAACATTTACTTATAAATATGTCAAAAGAGCGTTTTTTAAATTTAAAATTCCACAAGCCAAAACATTATTTTTATTAGCGTTCTTTATCCCAACTTTTGTTGGTTTCTTTTGCCTTACTCCTATTTATTGGGTAAAACTAAACTGGATGATGCCTTCTTATATTACAGGAATTATATTAGCAGGAATGTTTATCAATAAGAAATTATTAAAGACTCAAATTATATTTTCAGTTGTCTTTCACATATTAGTGAGCCTTCAAATCTTATTCTATTTAGTTCCTATAAAAAGTGACGATACTTGGGTTGGTTGGAAAGAATTAGCTCTAGAAACCGAAAAATTACAAGAGAAATACCCAAACACATTTGTATTTTCTGATGATAACTATAAAACATCTGCTTGTTTAAATTTTTTTATGGATGAAAAAGTTTATGCTCAAAACATAATAGGTTTACATGCTCTACATTTCGATTATTTAGGCGATGATTTATCAACATTAAATTCTAAAAACGGATTGTTTATAGATTCTGATAAACGCTTCAAGAATAAAGATCTTAAAGGAAGTCACCATCCTTTATTAATTAATTATTTTGATAACGTAACAGAGTTAGAACCAATAATTATAAAAGTAAATGGCCAGGAATCTCGCAAGTTCTGGGTTTTCTATTGTACCAATTATCAATTAAAAAAATAATTAATTTTAATTTTTTGAATAAAAAATAATTGTTACTTTTGCAACCGCTAAAACAACCTCTGACGAAGAAATCGTGAATGTTGCTTTTGCAAAAAATATAAATATTAAGATATGGAAGCTTTAGTAAAGTTTGTACAAGACGAGTTCGTAGCAAGAAAAGAATTTGCAGAATTTGCAGCTGGTGATACAATCACTGTTTATTACGAAATTAAAGAGGGAGAAAAAGTACGTACTCAGTTTTTTAGAGGTGTAGTTATTCAAAGAAAAGGAGTTGCAGCTTCTGAAACATTTACAATCAGAAAAATGTCTGGTACTGTTGGTGTAGAAAGAATTTTTCCTGTAAACTTACCTTCTATTCAAAAAATTGAAGTTAACAAAAGAGGTAAAGTACGTAGAGCTCGTATTTTCTACTTTAGAGGTCTTACTGGTAAAAAAGCTAGAATTACTGAAAAAAGAAGAAAATAATCTCTTTTACATAGATTTAAAAAAAGCGTTGTGTTTATTCACAACGCTTTTTTTTTACAAATTTTACCTGTTCAAATTTTAAAAAAACATGCTCTGTATTTTAAATATTAAATGATTTTTTTGAACAAATTATTACTAATCTTTATGCTCATTGATTTATTATCAAAATCATATAAAAAACATGCAATTAATAACTATTAATCAATATAAATATCACTTTAAATTCATAGATTTGCTTCAATTTTTCACGAAAATTATTTTGTTAAATAAAAAAACATTTAAAATATAATTCACAATGAGCAAAACGGCTAAAATTGTATATACAAAGACTGATGAGGCTCCTGCTTTAGCAACCCGTTCTTTCTTACCAATAGTAAAAGCTTTTACAAAATCTTCAAATATAGAAATTGAAGTAAAAGATATTTCTTTAGCCTCAAGAATTCTTGCTAACTTTTCAGAATATTTAACTGAAGATCAAAAAGTTGAAGATGCCTTAGCTTATCTTGGGGATTTAGCAAAAAAACCGGAAGCAAATATTATTAAACTACCAAACATTAGTGCTTCTGTACCTCAACTAAAAGCTGCAATTTCTGAATTACAAACATTAGGTTATAAATTGCCTAATTATCCAGAGGAAGTAATAACAGATCAAGATAAAGCTGTTTTAGCTTTGTATAATAAAGTTAAAGGCTCTGCAGTAAATCCCGTGTTAAGAGAGGGAAACTCCGACAGAAGAGCTCCAAAAGCCATTAAAAATTACGCTCGAAAAAACCCACACTCTATGGGTGCTTGGAGTTCGAATTCGAAGACTCACGTTGCAACTATGAGTGAAGGAGATTTTGCTCATAATGAAAAATCTGTTACCATAGAAAAAGCAACAAATGTTCACATAAAACATATTTCTAATGACGGCACAAAAACTACACTAAAGGGGAATTTAGCTCTTATTGATGGTGAAATTATAGATGCAACAGTACTAAACAAAAAATCATTACTAGCTTTTTTAGATAAAGAATTTAAAAATGCAGCCGAAGAAGGAGTGCTGCTTTCGCTACATATGAAAGCTACTATGATGAAGGTGTCTGACCCAATTATTTTTGGACATGCTGTTAGAACATATTTCAAAGAATTATTTGAAAAGCACAAAGCTACTTTTGATAAAATTGGATTTGATGCAAATAATGGATTTGGCAACTTAATAAGTAATCTTGACGAAGTCTCTGCTGATAAAAAAGCTGAAATTTTAAAAGATATCGAAGTTGCTTTTGAAAAAAATGCAGATTTAGCAATGGTAGATTCTGATAAAGGAATTACTAATCTCCATGTTCCTTCTGATGTAATTATCGATGCTTCGATGCCAGCAATGATAAGAACTTCTGGACAAATGTGGAATGCTAAAGGAGAATTACAAGATACTAAAGCAGTAATTCCTGATAGCTCTTATGCAGGTATTTACTCTGCTACAATAGATTTTTGTAAAAAGAATGGTGCTTTTGATCCGACTACAATGGGTACAGTTCCTAATGTTGGTTTAATGGCTAAAAAAGCTGAAGAATACGGTTCTCACGATAAAACTTTTCAAATTGCTTCTGCAGGGAAAGTAATTGTTGAAGATGCCTCTGGAAATCTACTTTTAGAGCACACTGTTGAAGAAGGTGATATCTGGAGAATGTGTCAAGCCAAAGACTTACCAATTCAAGATTGGATAAAATTAGCAGTTGCAAGAGCAAGAGCTACACAAACACCAGCAGTTTTCTGGCTAGATGAAGATAGAGCTCATGATGCAGAAATCATTAAAAAAGTTAATTTATATTTACCAACACATGATACTTCTGGTTTAGATATTAGAATTTTATCGCCAATAAAAGCAACTCAATTCACTTTGGAAAGACTTGTAAAAGGTGAAGATACTATTTCTGTTTCCGGAAACGTTTTACGTGATTACTTAACAGATTTATTTCCAATACTAGAAGTTGGTACTTCTGCCAAAATGTTATCAATTGTTCCACTAATGAATGGCGGAGGATTATTTGAAACAGGTGCTGGTGGTTCAGCTCCAAAACATGTTCAACAATTTTTAAAAGAAAATCATTTACGTTGGGATTCTTTAGGAGAGTTTTTAGCTTTAGCGGTTTCTTTAGAACATCTAGGAAATTCAAACAATAATTCAAAGGCTTTAGTTTTAGCTGAAACACTTGAAGATGCCACAGATAAGTTCTTAGAAAATGACAAATCTCCTTCAAGAAAAGTAGGAGAAATAGATAATAGAGGAACTCATTTTTACATAGCAATGTATTGGGCAGAAGGTTTAGCTAATCAAAATAAAGATGTAGAATTAAAAGCTTCTTTCTCAATAATATCAGATAATTTAAGAATAAATGAAAATAAAATAATTGAAGAACTAAATAAGATTCAAGGTAATGCAAACAGCATTGGTGGCTACTATCAGCCAAATGATAGTTTAGCAGATACAGCAATGAGGCCTAACGCTACTTTAAATAGCATTTTAGAATCCATTTAGATTTTAAAACTAATATACGTTTTATAAAAGCCGATGTTATTCATCGGTTTTTACTGTTTTTAAAAGCTATTTAAAAACATTTTTTATGTTTTATTGGAGATATAATTGTACTTTTGTTTAGTGTTTACACAAAACAAATAAACAATAAAATATTACTGAACCATATATCTATTAACTATAAAAGATACTCCCAAAAAACAAAATTGCATCATTTTACAAAAAAATCAAAAGCTACAAGAACAGTTAATCAATTGTGGTTTTAACGAAACCTAATTAATTTGATATACCAAAATTCATAAATATTTATTCATAAAATTTTTATAAACGAAAAAAGAATGCCGCATCTAAAAAAAATTATCTGTTTTTTATTCTTAATCAGCTTCACTGTATTTAGTCAAGAAAAAATGACAATTAGTGGAACTGTATACGATAAAGCGAGTAATGAAACATTAATAGGAGTTTCTATTTACTTTCCTGAGATTAATATTGGAACTACAACCAATGAATACGGATTCTATTCTGTTACATTACCAAAAGGAACCTACAGAATTCAGTTAAGCTCCCTAGGTTATTTTCCAATTAATAAAACTATAGATTTACAGGGAGAACTTTCTCAAAACTTTAATTTAAGTGAAGAAGCAGAAAGTCTAGATGAAATTATCATAGAGGCTAATATTGAAAAATTAAATGTTAGAACTCCACAGATGAGTGTAAACAAACTCACATCTGCCACAATTAAACAAATACCTGTTGTTCTCGGTGAATCAGACATTATAAAATCTCTGATTTTGTTACCTGGAGTTACAAGCGCTGGTGAAGGAGCTTCTGGATTTAATGTAAGAGGTGGTGCCGCCGATCAAAACTTAATTTTATTAGATGAAGCTATCGTCTTCAATTCTTCTCATGTATTCGGATTTTTCTCTGTATTTAATCCTGACGTTATAAAAAATGTAAATTTATACAAGGGAGGAATTCCTGCAAAATACGGAGGAAGATTATCTTCTGTTTTAGATATTTATCAAAAGGAAGGAAATAGCAAAGAATTAAATGTTACTGGAGGAATTGGATTAGTTTCATCTAGATTATTGATTGAAGGGCCTATAAAAAAAGAGAAAATTTCTTTTTTAGTTGGTGGTAGATCTTCTTATGCCCATTTGTTTTTACCTCTGTTCAATAATGATAATAAAGCATATTTTTATGATTTAAATACAAAAATAAACTACCGAGTTAATGATAGAAACAGTGTTTTCTTTTCTGGTTATTTTGGGAAAGATTTGTTTGGTATTAGTGATAATTTTGTGAATACCTATGGAAACAAAGTTGCTAATTTACGCTGGAATCATCTTTTTTCAGACCAATTATTTTCTAACCTATCGTTAATCTATTCTGATTATTTCTATGGATTAACACTTGATTTCGTTGGTTTCGAATGGGATTCGGGTATTACAAACTATAATCTCAAATATGATTTTAAACATTATTTAAGCAATAAAATTAAATTGAGTTATGGGATAAACAACATATACAGTAAATTTAATCCAGGAGAAATAGAACCAAATAGAGAGGATTCCGGAATTGTTGCTGAGAAATTAATAGACAAATATGCCAACGAATTTGCTGCATATATCGATGCTGAACATAAAATTAACGATAAACTTCAGTTGCAATATGGAATTCGTTTTAGCAATTTTACAAGGCTAGGCCAAGATGAGTTAAATGTTTATGCAAATGATGAGGCCGTTATCTATAACAGTGAATTCAAAAAGTATGAATCCGCTGAGCCAATTGGTTTAGACACCTTTAATAAGAGCGATGTAATTAGTGCTTTTAACAATTTCGAACCGAGAGCTTCAATATCTTATCTTTTAGGCGATAATACTTCTATAAAAGCCAGTTACAACAGAATGGCTCAATACTTTCATTTATTATCTAACACAGCTTCTCCCACTCCACTAGATGTTTGGACACCAAGCGGAAAATATATAAAACCACAATTGCTAGATCAATACGCTATTGGTTATTTTAAATCTATAAAAGACGGAAAATACTCTTTAGAAACAGAAACCTTTTACAAAGATATTCAAAACAGAATTGACTACATAAACGGAGCAAATTTAGTAGCCAATAATGAAATTGAAACTGTTATTTTAAATGGAAAAGCAAGAGCGTACGGTTTAGAATTGTTGTTTAAAAAAAATGAGGGTAAACTGAAAGGTTGGTTAGCCTATACATTCTCTAGATCAGAACAGCAAACCCCCGGAAGAACGGAAAATGAGCCAGGAATTAATAGTGGAGAATGGTATAATACACCTTATGACAAAACCCATGATTTTTCTATTAATGCAAGTTATAAATTGAACGAAAAATGGAAGTTCAACACTAATTTTGTTTTTCAAACTGGCCAACCAACGAACTATCCCGTAGGTCAATATGAAATAAAAAATCTTAACGTACCAATTTATGATGATAATAGAAGAAATGCAGATCGACTACCAACATATCACAGGTTAGATATTTCTGCAACATTAAAACCAAGAAAAAATAAAAATAGAAAATTACAAACAGAATGGATCTTTGGTATTTACAATTTGTATGGACGCCAAAACGCTGCTTCTATAAATTTTACACAAAATAGAGATACCTTCAGAAACGAAGCCATACAAACCTCCATCTTTGGCATGGTACCATCTGTTACATATAATTTTAAATTCTAAACCTTTGTACAAGGTTTTAAGTATATCACTCTTATGAAAAACATAAAAATAATTTTTCTTTTATTACTAGTACTTTTTACAAATTGTGAAAAAGTAATCGATGTTGATGTTCCCTCAATTAAGCCAAAACTGATTATAGATGCTACTTTTGAAGTTTTATTTGATGAAATCCCAGTAGTTGCAAATACAGTTGTTAAGCTCAGTCTATCTGCAGATTATTTTGACGATACAATTCCACCAGCAACAAACGCTTCTGTCTTTTTAACAAATTTATCAAACAACTCTATTATTAATTTTACTGATGAAAATGAGGATGGAAGTTACGAACCCAAAATTTCATTTATACCTGCCGATGATGTGAAATATGAACTGACAATTATTTATGATAATGAAACATATCAAGGCAAAGCTACAAAAGTTAAATCGACCCCATTTACAGAGATTGTTCAGGGTGATGAAACGTTATTTTCTGGAGAAGAAATTGAATTAAAAATATCATTTACAGACAATGTTGATGTAGATAATTATTACTTATTTAATATAGATACTTATAATTTTATCACAATTGAGGATCGTTTCTTTAACGGAACTGATTACAATTTCTCTTATTTTTATGAGGATGAAAATATTGAATTCCCAAAAAACATAGATTTAAAAATGTCTGGTATGACAAAAGAATATTACACTTATTTTGAGATTTTAGTCAGCCAAGGGGGACAAGCTGGTGGTGGACCTTTCCAAGCCATTCCTTCATCATTATTAGGTAATATGATAAACAAAACAAATGAAGAACATTTTCCTTTAGGCTATTTTCACATATCTGAAACTGATACTTTTAATATAAATTTAGTTGAAAAAAACTAAAATATTTTTATGAAGCAATTCCAAACACTAATATTGTGAAAAGTTAACCTTCTTAACTCATTTTTCTACAATACTGTGCATCGAATAAATCTCCTTTATAATACGCAGATTTAGTATAACTCGCGTTAAATCACATAAAAGATAGTTACATTTATTACACAGAATTCTGTATTTTTGAATAATGACCTTTATAAAAACTACCGAGCAAAATTCTAAATACAATCATCTGGAAAAGATGCCTGTATCAGACCTCCTGAAAAATATTAATAACGAAGACAAAACAGTTCCTTCAGCTGTAGAAAAATCTCTACCTCAAATTATAGCTTTAACAGAGCAAATTGTAAACAAATTACAAAATAACGGAAGACTTTTCTATATAGGTGCAGGCACTTCTGGTCGATTAGGAATTGTGGATGCTTCTGAATGTCCGCCAACTTTTGGCGTTTCACATAATTTAGTTTTTGGTATTATTGCTGGGGGAGATATTGCGATTAGAAAAGCTGTAGAATTTGCAGAGGATTCTACAAAGCAAGGTTGGTTAGATTTACAAGAGCACAATATTACAGATAAAGATGTTGTTATTGGCATTGCGGCTTCGGGCACAACACCTTATGTAATTTCTGCATTAGAAAAATGTAATACAAACAATATTATTACAGGCTGTATTACGTGTAACAAAAATAGTCCTTTAGCCAACGCTTCTAAATTCCCTGTAGAAGTCATTGTTGGTCCAGAGTTTGTTACAGGAAGCTCTAGAATGAAAGCAGGAACTGCACAGAAACTAGTGTTAAACATGCTTTCTACTGCCACAATGATTCAATTAGGGAAAATAAAAGGGAATAAAATGGTTGATATGCAACTTTCTAACAATAAATTGGTAGAAAGAGGACAAAAAATGTTAGCCCAAGATCTAAATATTGATTTATCTGAAGCATGTGCATTATTAACGAAATTTGGAAACGTTAGAAATGCTATTAAAAATTACAAGAAATGAGTATCGATATAAATTTGTTAGGAAAAGGATTAAAATATTTAGGATTTTTAGTTTTGCTATTTATTGCTTCTCCAATCACACTTACCATTGGTTTTAAGGCCTTGAAGAAATTTGATAACACTCCTAAAGAGTTTTTATCATATATCATTTTAATAGTAGCAGGAGTTTTAATGATTTTCACTATTTATTTCGCCTTTAAAACCTTTAAAATATTACTAAAAGCCATTTTTAATAATTAATGAGACTACAAATTTCTGATGGAATCATTATCATACTATCCTATCCTGATACAATCGTAAGACCTGTACATTGGGAACCATTCAGTAACATTTGGCCTCTACTAGGTATTGGTGGTTAACATGCTCTAAAAGTGGGTTATTCCTCTCTTCAAATTTTCCTCAATAACATTAATCATAAAAAATATTTGATTTTTTTGGTTAAAACCGATTACCATTTACAAGTTATTTATCTTTTAATTCCATTACCTAGAGAAAAGATAAACAATTAAAAAACAAATATTTAAAAACATATAATTTAATGATTTAAACAAAAATCAATAAATTAAATACTTTTTTGGCACAGTCTTTGAATTTACACTAATCAAATACGAAAGCCGAAAAATAAATTATAGTAGGCAAAACCCTAAAACTATACATTATGAAAAAAAGTATATTCATTTTATTAGGAATATTCATAATGGTTTCAACTGTTGAAGCCAATCACGGCAAAAAATTACCAAGTAGAATTGGGTTCAATTACACCTATGAAAATTCTGTGAATTTTGAAGAACGAGGAATTCAATTCTTCATTTTCACAAATGGTGAATTTGACTTTAATTCAAATAGTAATTACTACAATAGCCATGTAAATCGAGAAAGAGGAATATATAGAGATTACAAAGGTCGAATTACGCCAATAGGAAACTCATTTATACGATATAATAGTTATGGAAATGTAATCAGAATTGGAAATGTTTTCATGAAATATTATAGAGGAAAATTAACAGATGTTGGACATTTAAAAGTAAGATATGATTATTGGGGAAATCCTACTTTTTACGGCAATGTAAAAAACAATTATTACCATTATAATGGCTTAAAAATTAATTTAAACATTGGAGATATTTGTAGCTATAGAGATCCTTATTTTTATGGAAATCACTTTAGGGCGAACTACTTAAGAATTAAAGAAGATAATAACTACTATTATTACAGAGCAAACCAAAATGCTGAAATTGGTAAAAGAAGTAAAATTTTAAGAAGGAGAAAACCTAATTCAACATCTTTAAAGAATACATCAATAAGAAATGTTACTCTATCGTATAGAAAACCCTCTAATTTAAATATTGTAAAAACTTTAAAACCAACTGAAATAACAAGGAGAAATACAAATACTCCTTATAGACTTAATAATCAACTAAGTAATAAATTTCTAAAACCTATAATAGAGAATACTAATATTGCTAATAAAAGATTTAATACTGTTAAAAGAAATTTAGCAAATACAAAAAAAAACGAAAGTAAGAATAAAAGATAGATCAGTAATAATCAGAAGAAATTAGAAAAACAGGTATTTATACCTATTTTTATCTCAGTATAGTTTTCTAGTTTTACAATAAATTATTTGAATATAAATTTATCCAATTAAAAGGTTAATTGTGATAGAAAAAGAAGAAGTAAAAAGCCTCATTTCTTTTAAGAAATGGGGCTTTTTAATAAAAGTAATTGATATAAAGTTTTAGATATTATCGAATCAATTTTCTATATTTAATTCGTTTCGGCATTAAATCTCCACCTAAACGTTTTTTCTTGTTCTCCTCATATTCAGAAAAACCTCCTTCAAAAAAGTAAACTTCACTATTTCCCTCAAAAGCTAAAATATGTGTACAAACTCTATCTAAAAACCATCTATCGTGGCTAATTATAACTGCACAACCTGCGAAGTTCTCTAAACCTTCCTCCAAAGCTCTTAATGTATTTACATCTAAATCATTTGTTGGCTCATCTAATAAAAGAACATTTCCTTCTTCTTTTAACGTCATTGCTAAATGCAACCTATTACGCTCACCACCAGAAAGCGTATTTACTTTCTTATTTTGTTCACTTCCAGAAAAATTAAAACGACTTAAATATGCACGAGAATTTACTTGCTTTCCTCCCATCATAACTAAATCTTGTCCATCGGAAAAGTTTTCCCAAATTGTTTTTTCTGGGTTAATATCTGAATGAGCTTGATCTACATATGCAATTTTAGCAGTTTGCCCCACATTAAAATTACCTTTGTCAGCCTTTTCTTCACCCATTATCATTTTAAAAATTGTTGTTTTACCAGCTCCGTTAGGACCAATAATACCAACAATTCCCGCTTGTGGAAGATTAAATTCTAAATTATCATATAATAATTTATCTCCATATGCTTTAGAAACGCTAGTAGCTTCAATTACATTTGTTCCCAAACGCGGTCCACTAGGAATATAAATTTCTAATTTCTCATCAACTTGTTTCTGATCTTGACTCATTAATTTGTCATAGTTCTTTAAACGCGCTTTTTGCTTTGTTTGACGACCTTTTGCTCCTTGACGAACCCAATCTAATTCTCTCTCTAATGTTTTTTGACGTTTAGAAGCCGTTTTGCTTTCTTGCGCCATTCTTTGTGACTTTTGATCTAACCATGAAGAGTAATTTCCTTTCCAAGGAATTCCTTCACCTCTATCTAACTCAAGAATCCAACCAGCAACATTATCTAAGAAATATCTATCGTGCGTCACTGCGATAACGGTTCCTTTATATTGTGCCAAATGTTGCTCTAACCAATGTACAGACTCTGCATCCAAGTGATTGGTAGGCTCATCTAATAATAATATTTCTGGCTCTTGTAATAACAACCTACACAAAGCAACACGTCTTTTTTCTCCTCCAGAAAGTACTCCAATCTTCTTATCAGAATCTGGAGTTCTTAAGGCATCCATTGCTATTTCTAATTTAGTATCTAACTCCCAAGCGTTAGCAGCATCAATTTTATCTTGAAGTTCCGCCTGTTGCGCCATCAATTTATCCATTTTATCGGCATCAGAATACACTTTTTCTAAACCGAACATGTCATTGATTTTATTGTATTCATCTAAGATTGCTACTGTTTCTGCAACTCCTTCTTTTACAATTTCTAAAACTGTTTTTTCTGGATCTAATTGTGGTTCTTGTTCTAAATACCCAACTTTATAACCAGGAGAAAAAGTTACATCTCCTTGATAATTTTTTTCTACTCCTGCTATAATTTTCAATAACGTTGACTTTCCTGATCCATTTAAACCGAGAATACCAATTTTTGCTCCATAAAAGAAGCTTAAGTAAATATCTTTTAAAACTTGTTTTCCTGTTGATTGATAAGTTTTAGACAACTTATTCATCGAAAAGATTACTTTCTTATCGTCGCTCATTATTCTATATTATTTTGAAAATTTATTTAAAGATTGCTTAAAAAATAGTTGGCTATTTTTTACATTCTTCCCTTTAAGGCATTAAAAACCCATGCATTTGCGAAAAAACCAACACCAACAGAGGCAAAGCCCCAAGCGGAAACATCTCTGTATTTAAAAATTCCAATTGCAATTAATCCAAAACCTACAATTATCATTATTAATGTTGCCCAAGCTAGCACTGTATTCTTATTCATTCCCATAATCTGTGGTTAGTTAGTTAGTTAGTTAGTTAGTTAGTTAGTTTGATTCACAAATATCGTTAATTATTTGGTACTTTCAAATTATAGATTTGGTCCCCTCACTCAATTAATTAGCTTAGAAAGAGTTAAAAACTTAGTTTCTTCCGAGTTTGCGCAAAGCCACCCATTGCTTCATTTTTTCTCTAAAATCACACGCAGGATAACCTAGAACTGTTTTGCCAGCCTCTACGTCTGTAATTACGCCCGAACCCGCACCAACTTTTGCACCAGAATGAATGGTAACGTGATCTTTTATAGAGGCACTTCCTCCAATAATTACGCCATCTCCCAATGTTACCGAACCTGCCAAACCACTACTTCCAGCCATTATGCAACTTCTTCCTAAAACTGAGTTATGACCAATCTGTACTAAATTATCAATTTTACATCCGTCTCCTAAAATAGTCGAACTAAATTTACCGCGATCAACACAAGAATTAGCACCAATTTCTACACCATTCCCAATAACAACATTTCCAATGTGCTCTATTTTAACTAAATGACTACCATCACTACTTGGCCTGTATCCAAACCCATCGGCCCCAATACTAACATTTGTATGAAAAATACAATGACTTCCAATTTTACTTCGTTCTCTAATTACTGTTCCAGACCAAATTGTGGTCTCATTTCCGATTGTGGTATCATCAAAAACTGTAACATTAGGATAAATTATTACATTATCACCTAAAACTACATTTTTACCAATATAAGAATTCGCACCAATTTTACATCCACTTCCCAATTTTACAGTTTTATCTATTACCGCTGTAGGATGAATATCTGATACAAAAAAAGGTGATTTTGGCTCAAAAGCTTCTAGTATAATAGCCATTGCTAAATCAACGTTTTTTACTTTTACAAAAGCTCTACCTTTTCCTGGTAAAATTTTTATTTCCTGAGAAACAATAGCTATACTTGCATTCGATTTTTCCCACAAACGAGCATATTTAGAATTTCCTATAAAAGTAATATTACCCTTAACTGCATTTTCAATTTGTTCTGGTGCATCAATTTTGTCGTTACATAAACCAATTTGTTCACCGTTTACAAGTTTTACTATTTCTCTAATAGTGAATGATATCATAAAATGAAATTTTTAGTATATGCCGAAAATACTCTTTTATTTTAGAACTATATTTTGATTTGTAAATATTTAATTACTCTAAAAAAACATCACAAAACGGCAGCTAACCTACTACCTTGATTAATAGCTCTTTTCGCATCTAATTCGCCTGCAAAATCTGCTCCACCAATTACATGAACTTTTTTACCTGCATCTAATAAAGGCCTATAAAGCTCCTTAAAAGGAATTTGACCTGCACAAATAACAACGTTATCTACTTCTAAAATTTTTGCCTCTTCATTCTGGCTATAATGCAAACCTTTATCATCAATTTTTGTGTATGAAACTTCGCCTATGAATTGCACTTTTTTCTTTTTTAGAGTTGATCTATGTATCCAACCTGTAGTTTTTCCAAGATTTCCTCCAAATTTGCCTTTACTTCTTTTAAACATAAATACTTCTCTTGGAGATGAATGAAAAGTTGAATTTTGGCCTTCAATACCTGATCTCGACTTCAAAGACTTATCGATTCCCCATTCTTTTAACCATGCATCTACATTTAGCGATGTCGATTCTCCTTGGTGCGTTAAATATTCTGAAACGTCAAAACCAATTCCTCCTGCTCCAATTACTGCAACGCGTTTTCCTACTGTTTTTTTATGCTTTAAAACATCTATATAGCTCATTACTTTTTGATGGTCAATTCCTTCTATTTTTAATTCTCTAGGTTTAATTCCTGTTGCGATTATAATCTCATCAAAATCAGACTTTAATAAGTCATTCGTAGAAACTTTTGTATTTAACTTTACTGTTACATTATGCAACTCAATTTGCTTGTTAAAATAACGTAAAGTTTCATAAAATTCTTCTTTACCAGGGATCTGTTTAGCAATATTGAATTGACCACCTATTTCTTTATCCGAGTCAAACAAGGTGACAAAATGACCTCTTTGAGCTGCAATTGTTGCCGCAGATAAACCTGCAGGACCTGCACCAATTACCGCCACTTTCTTTTTATGCTCTGTTTGATTATAATTTAACTCTGTTTCATGACAAGCTCTAGGATTGACTAAACAACTTGCAACCTTTTGTTCAAAAACATGATCTAAACACGCCTGATTACAACCAATACATGTGTTTATTTCATCTACTCTTTCGGCTTCAGCCTTATTTACCCATTCTGGATCAGCTAAAAAAGGACGTGCCATAGAAATCATATCTGCATCTCCTTCTAAAAGTATTTTTTCAGCAGTTTCCGGCATATTTATTCTGTTTGAAGTTACCAACGGAATTGATAATTCTTCTTTCATTTTTTTTGTCACCCAGGTAAATGCTGCCCTTGGAACAGATGTTGCTATTGTCGGAATTCTAGCTTCGTGCCAACCAATTCCTGTATTAATAATTGTTGCACCTGCTTTTTCAATTTCTTTCCCTAGTTGAACAACTTCTTCCCAGGAACTTCCATTCTCTACAAGATCTAACATTGATAATCGGTAAATAATAATAAATTCTTTTCCAACAGCTTCACGTGTTTGTTTAACCAATTCTATTGGTAAACGCATTCTGTTTTCATAATTACCTCCATAATTATCTGATCTCTTGTTTGTTCTTTTTACAATAAACTGATTGATTAAATACCCTTCTGATCCCATAATTTCTATTCCATCATAACCAGCGACTTTTGATAATTTTGCACAATTTACAAAGTCACGAATTGTTCTTTTAATTCCTGCTTTAGATAATTTAAAGGGCTTAAAGGGTGTTATTGGAGATTTAATTTTAGACGGTGCAACGTTAAACGGGTGGTAACCATAACGTCCTGAATGTAAAATTTGCATACATATTTTACCTCCTTCTTTATGAACCGCCTCTGTTATTTTTTGATGATGTATTGCATGTTTATTTGAGGACATTCTTGCAGAAAAAGGAGCTGTCCAACCTTGAATGTTTGGAGAAATTCCTCCTGTAACAATTAATCCTACTCCACCTTTTGCTCTCTCTGCATAATAAGTTGCAATTTTATCAATTCCATTTTTTTCTTCCTCTAACCCTGTATGCATAGAACCCATTAAAATTCTATTTTTTAAAGTTGTAAACCCTAAATCTAATGGTTCAAAAATGTGTTTATATTTCATAATTTTGGAATTAAATTTATTATGCATGCATAATACTTTGCAAGATATGTTTATTTCTTGAAATGAAAAAACTCAAGACAAATCATAATCTTGAGTTTTTTGGAAACAAACTAAAAATATATAACACGCAATAAGTGAACGTATTAAAATAAAATACTAATATAAATAGCCCATTTTACCTTGCTCGTAATCACGCATTGCTTCTAAAATTTCGGTTTGTGTATTCATAACATAGGGTCCATATTGAGCAATTTTTTCATGAATTGGTTCTCCAGATAAAATTAACAACTTACTCGCTATCTTTGCTTCAAAGTGAATCATATTCCCTTCTTGTTTGAAAGTAATCATTTGAGATTGCCTCTCCTCTAAAACTTCTAATTTATTTACTAATATTTTTCCATTTATTAGATATATTAATGATTGATGGTTTTCCGGAATATAAATTTCCATTTCACCTCCTTCATCCAAAATTGCGGTATACACATTCACATCAGAATGTGTTTTAATTAAACCATATTCCTCATTTTGATTACCTGCTATAATGTTTAATCGTACCTTTTTATCATCAGAAATTAAATAAGGAATTTGTTTCTCTTCAATATATTGGTAAGATGGCGGCATCATTTTATCCTTTGCTGGAAGGTTTAACCATAACTGAATGCCTTCTAAATCACCACCTTTTTTAACAAACTCTTTCGTCGGTCCTTCTGAATGGATAATTCCACGACCAGCCGTTGTCCATTGCACATCTCCTGCTTTTACAACCATTTCGTTCCCTAAAGAATCTCTATGTAATTGCTCTCCTTTAAAAAGTAATGTTATTGGTTCAAAACCTCTGTGTGGATGCGGTCCTAAATCAAAAGGATTATTAAATTCAGAAATTGCATAAGGCCCATAATGATGTAACAACAAAAATGGGTCTACATTTTCAATTCCCTTCGCTGGTAATGGCTGACGCAATTTTATTGGCCCCATATTTACTAGCGGACTAGTTACTTTGTGCTGTATTGTTTTATACTTTTTCATTTGATTGTGAATTCAATTAACTTGTGATAATAAAATTTGGATAATTTTATCTATCTAATTTTATCTAACAAATCACTTAAAGTAATTGCTTCTTCTTCTGTTATGTTCTCCAAAAAAGAAAGGTTTTTATTCTCATCTATTGTTGATAATAATCCCAGACCGGTATTCGTAACTTTAACGAAAACGACTCTTCTATCATGTTCACAACGCTCCCTTTCAATTAAGCCTTTATCACATAATTTATCCATCAAACGTGTTGCATTGGGTGCTCTTTCTATCATTCTATCTTTTACGATTTGCACCTTTATCTTATCTTTTGCACCACGCAATATTCGTAAAATATTATATTGCTGAGGAGAAATACCGTAAGGTTTAAAAAAGTCGTTTTCTTTACTATTTAACCAATTAGCAGTATATTTTATATTAATTAATGCTTTTAATTTATTACTAACAAAGTTAGAGTTGATGTCTTTAGAAATATCGCCCATTTTACTCTTTATTTACAGCGTTTTCAAACTTATTAACTTGTTCTTTAAATGATTTAAATAATTCTTTCTCTAAAATTTTACCCTCTTTAAAATTGTCATAAAAACTAGGAAATGAAAAATTAATTAACTCTTTTGCTCCCATTAATGAAAACCTTTCACTTCCCGCTTTAAGAACTGATTGTCCACCTCTTCCTCCGGGTGAAGTTGCCATTAATAATAACGGTTTATCTCTAAACACAGTTGACTCTATTCTAGAACTCCAATCAAAAATATTTTTGAATGCTACAGTATAAGAGCCATTATGCTCTGCCAATGAGAGTATAAATCCATCATAATTATCTAACAATGATGAAAATTTCTTTGCATCTTCTGGAAAACCATTTTTCTCTTCATCTTCGCTGTAAATCGGTAATCTAAAGTCTCGTAAATCGATAATATCAAAAGAAGTTTTTTCCAAATTCTCAGCAGCAAAAGTTGCCAATTTTTTATTAATTGATGTTGAACTTGTACTACCCGCAAATGCTAATATTTTTTTCATACTATTTTTGTTATTTTATTTAAAGTTAAATTATTCAATTAAAAAAATGCTACCTGTAGTTTCGGCTAAACGTTGCTATTAAGGTTTTTATTAAGAAGGTTTAAACCAATACAAAGTTACAAAATATTAAACTATTTACCAAGGAAAATAAATCCAAGGAAGTATATTGAATGGTTTTTAATTTTTGTATAATCTATCAATAGTGTAACTCTATATTTCGTAATATACCAGCAACCAACATTTACTGCAAGAAGTTTACTATTTCCTATATTCTTTAGGAATTTCTTACTACTTTTAGCTTTTAAATCCCTTTTTTAAATACTCGTATGTTAAAATCTAAATCATCAGTCATACTAATTACTATATTTAGTTTAATCTGTATTAAAAATGTTCAAGCTCAATTGAGTAAAAAACATTTTATACCACCTCTAACATATGCAGAAAACGGTAACGCAAACCCAAATGAGCATTATTTTTACATTTCTACACCCAACACCCAAAGTGTTAGTTATACCATAAAACAGATAGGTTCTCCTGGTAGTGATATTTCGGGTATTGTTTCACGTACTTCTCCGGAAGAAATTTTCATCGGAGATGGTGACAGTCAACTTTTTGTGGATTCTACAACTACAAGTGATGTTTTTACTGATAAAGGATACATAATTGAAGCCGATGACGTAATTTATGTTTCTATACGTGTTTTAGCAGGTAGTAGCGGTGGTTCAAGTCCACAAGCTGGTGCCTTAGTAAGTAAAGGTGCTTCTGCTTTAGGCAAAACCTTTAGAGCAGGAATGTTTACAAATGAGAATGGAAGAAATTTTAATTATTTAAATTTTATTTCAGTAATGGCATCCGAAAATAATACGCAAGTAACTTTTGATGATTTACCAACAGGCATAGAAATTAAAAATTATACGGGCTCTTTTCCTATTTCTGTTAATTTAGATGAAGGCGAAAGCTATATTTTAGCCACAAATGCCTCGGATAATGATATAAATAAAGATGGCCTAATTGGGGCATTAATTGAAGCTGACAAAAATATTGTTGTGAATACAGGTTCTGCCAATGGTAGTTTTCATAATGGAGGAGGAAGAGATTATGGAATAGACCAAATTGTGGGCGTTGAAAAAATTGGAACAAAATATATTTTTGTAAAAGGTGATGGACTTGATGGTTGGGAAAACGCTTTAATTGTTGCACATGAAAATAATACCACAATAAATATTAACGGGCAAGGAGTCATTTCAACCATAAATACTGGAGAATATTATTTAATCGAAGGTGAAGAATACAGTGCTAATGGAAATCTTTTTGTGGAAACGTCGAAACCTGTTTTTGCCTATCAAGGAATAGGTGCAAATGACAGTGAGGCAAATCAAGGATTATTTTTTGTACCTCCTTTAAGTTGCGAAAATAGAGGAAAAGTAGATAATATACCAATTATAGAGAGTATTGGTGGCGAAACTTTTACGGGAGGAATTACTATTGTTACCAATAAAGACGCTGGAGTAAAAATTAATACTCAACCAATATCTAATTTCAATCCATCTGGACCTTTTAATGTTATAGGTAATCCTGATTATGTAACCTATAAAGTAACTGATTTAGAAGGAGATATTTCTATTGAAAGTTCAGAAGAGTTATATTGCGCCTATTTCAATCTAAATGGGGCAGCAAGTTCTGGTAGTTTTTATTCTGGATTCCCTTCAGCTCCAGAAATTAATTTTAATACTGCAGTTTCAACATCTGGAAGTTGCATTCCAAATGTGACTTTAGAAGCTGCTAATACAGATATATTTGACAGTTTTGAGTGGCAATATTTTAACGAAACAATATCGACTTGGGAGTCTAGAAGCACCAATTCTAGTTATAAGCCTTTAGAGTCAGAGCCGGGGTCATACAAACTAATTGGAAGAATAGATTGTACAGGTGCAACTTTTGAATCTATTGAAATTCCTGTAAGCAGATGCCCTGATGATTATGATGGTGATTTAATTATTGATAATTTAGATACCGATATTGATAACGACGGAATTCTAAATTGCGATGAATCAATTGGTAATGCAAACCTAAATTTAGCCAATATTGACAGTCCGAGTATTGTTTTTGAAGATAATTCCACAAGTAATTCAACAGCAGGCATTTATACAGAAACTGAAAGTAGTAATACTTTTTCTGGTGATAATATCGGTAATTTCGAATCTATCATTAATCCAGCTACAAATACCAAGCTGAATTATGAACTTACATTTTCTCAAAATGTAAATTTAAAATTTACTCAAAATCAAACTACAGATCATACAATATCAAATGGAGAATATTTTATTATTAAAATAGGACCAAACAATAAAAACATTACTCTTTTAGACCCGGATGACCAGCTTCTAATTTCTCCAAATTATGATGGTGTTTTTGAAACTGGTATTACCAACATATCTGCTTCTGAAATTCATTTTAAATACAAAAGCGATTTAATAGGAGGATCAAGAACTTTTGAATTTTTAGCAAATCAAGTAAATCAATTTTATTTCTCACATGAATCCACAGGAATTACAACCGCTTCAACCTTTAATGGTAATATTCAATTAACTTGTTATTCTAAAGATTCTGATAATGATGGGATTGAAGACATGTTTGATTTAGACTCAGATAACGATGGAATTCCTGATTTTTTTGAAACTGCAAATGATACAGACAATGATGGTGTATTGAATTATCTAGATTTAGATTCTGATAATGATGGAATTTATGATTTATTTGAATCTGGCCATAATTTAACTGATACCGATTTTGATGGTATTATAGATAATGCTAGCACCACAATTGGTGAAAATGGATTGGTTGATAATTTAGAAATAAATCCAAACGATAAAACACTTGCTATAAACTACACAATAGCTGATACAGATGCTGATAATATTTATAATTACTTAGAATTAGATTCTGATAGCGATTTATGTTTTGATGTAACAGAAGCTGGTTTTACCGATGACAATAAAGATGGTTACGTTGATGGTACTCTAGATACGGACGGAAAATTGGTGGTAGACATCAATGGTAAAGTTACGGGAAGCAATGGTTATACGAACCCAAATTCAAATTATATTACAGCTGCTCCGATCACTTTAAATTCTCCATTTCTAGATGTTGCTTTTTGTGAGAATTCTACTGAAATAATTACTATAGATTCAAATGCTGATAAATTTCAATGGGAAATTTCTACTGACAACGGAGCGACTTGGAACTCTATTGCAGATAATTCAATTTATAACGGAGCAACTACCGAGAATTTACAGGTTTCAAATATCACTTTAGCCTTCAATAATTATCAGTACAGAGTTCTTTTAAAGAAAATAGGAAATAGTTGTACCTCAATATCAAACCCAATAAACTTAAAAGTAAACCCATTACCCATTCCAAAAGAAAACCCAACAGAATTGAAACAATGTGATTCTGATCCTGACAAGAAAACAACATTTAACTTAACTTTAGCAGAAAGTAATATTTCTGACAACATAAAAAATAAATTTCAATATTTTGCCACAGAAGTTCATGCAAATGCAGGAACTCCACAAATAGCAGACGAAACAAGTTATTTTGTAGATACAACTGGTGAAGCTTGGGTAAGAATATACTCTGAATTTGGCTGTTATACTATTTCTAAAATAAATTTAACAGTTAGCTACACTCCTAACGAACCTTATGAAGAAATTTTTATTCAGTGTGATGATTTTTTAGATGAAGATGGTAACGATACTATTTTAAACTCAGATACAGATGGAATTACTTTTTTTGATTTCAGTTCTGCTCCAAGTCAAATTTCTACAGATCCTGATATTATAGTTGAATTTTATGAGACTGAGTTAGACAGAACACAGTCAATAAATGAAATTCAACTCTCGCAAAATATTTTTCAATATAGAAACAGGAATATTCCAAATACAACTGGAAATAAATTTCCTATATTTTACAAATTAATTAGTAAATCGAATAGCGATTGTTCAGGTTTAGGACGATTTTATTTACAAGTAAAACCAGTTCCAATTGCAAACACTCCTGATGATTTCATTTTGTGTGATGATGAGTTATCAGGAACAACAA
>ERZ1047472.25-NODE-25-length-142977-cov-17.053106_pt1 | contig 142977 bp, 113 predicted proteins | sample MGYA00383095_ERZ1047472 | MGnify/ENA primary metagenome ERZ1047472 (study PRJEB29581, sample SAMEA5548365) | metagenome | biome: marine; feature: coastal; material: water | depth 1 m | study: Short-term variability in the microbial, nano- and picoplankton... | reverse complement strand
CTCCAACAATATTTGAAAATCCACAAAGCGAAACTAAACGAAATTCACGATATTTGTAACCACTTTTTAAAATACAATGATCCTTAAATATTAAAATTATGTCAGACGATAAGAAAGTTATTTTTTCAATGGCAGGTTTGAGTAAAACCTACCAGAGTACAGGAAAGCAAGTTTTGAAAAATATTCATTTGAGCTTCTTTTATGGTGCAAAAATTGGAATTTTAGGTTTGAATGGATCGGGTAAATCATCACTGCTAAAAATCATTGCAGGTGTGGAAAAAAATTACCAAGGTGACATTCATTTTTTACCTGGGTATTCCGTCGGTTTTTTAGAACAGGAGCCCCTATTGGACGAGGAGAAAACAGTGTTGGAAATCGTAAAAGAAGGAGTCGCTGAGACAGTAGCTGTATTGGAGGAGTACAATAAAATCAATGACATGTTTGGTTTGGAAGAAGTTTATTCAGATGCTGAGAAAATGGAGCAGTTGATGAATCAGCAGGCCGAGCTACAGGATAAGATTGATGCTTTGGATGCATGGGAGCTAGACACGAAGTTAGAGATTGCGATGGATGCTTTGAGAACTCCAGAGCCTGATAAAAAAATTGGGGTACTTTCGGGAGGAGAGAAAAGGAGAGTGGCTTTGTGTAGATTGTTATTACAACAACCAGATATATTGCTGTTAGATGAACCAACCAACCACTTGGATGCAGAGTCTGTTCATTGGTTGGAGCACCATTTGGCAGCATACAAAGGTACTGTGATTGCAGTAACACATGATAGGTATTTCTTAGATAATATTGCGGGTTGGATTTTGGAATTGGACAGAGGAGAGGGGATTCCTTGGAAGGGGAATTACTCTTCTTGGTTGGATCAAAAATCACAACGAATGGCACAGGAAGATAAGACAGCTTCCAAACGTCAAAAAACGTTAGAAAGAGAGTTGGATTGGGTGCGTCAAGGAGCAAAGGGGCGTCAAAGCAAATCCAAAGCACGTTTGGCGAATTACGACAAGTTGATCAATCAAGACCAAAAGGAGAAAGAAGAGAAATTAGAGATTTACATTCCCAACGGCCCAAGATTGGGAACGAATGTGATTGATGCACAAGGCGTATCCAAAGCTTTTGGTGACAAACTATTGTATGAGAATTTAGAATTTCAATTGCCTCCCAATGGAATTGTTGGAATTATAGGTCCTAATGGTGCTGGTAAAACCACAATTTTTAAGATGATTATGGGAGAAGAAACTCCTGATAAAGGAGATTTTAGGGTTGGTGAAACGGCAAAGATTTCTTACGTAGATCAATCGCATGCTAATATTGATCCAAATCGTTCTATTTGGTCAAATTTTTCTGACGAACAGGATTTGGTGATGATGGGAGGTAAAATGGTCAATTCAAGGGCTTATTTGAGTCGTTTTAATTTTAGTGGATCGGAACAAAATAAGGCCGTTAGTACGTTGTCCGGAGGAGAACGGAACCGACTGCACTTGGCAATGACTTTGAAAGAGGAAGGAAATGTGTTGCTATTGGATGAGCCTACAAATGACTTGGACGTAAATACTTTGAGAGCCTTGGAAGAAGGTTTGGAAAATTTTGCAGGTTGTGCCGTGGTCATTTCCCATGATAGATGGTTTTTAGATCGTATTTGCACCCATATTTTGGCTTTTGAAGGTGATTCTCAAGTGTACTTTTTTGAAGGAAGTTTTTCTGAATATGAAGAAAATAAAAAGAAACGTTTGGGCGGAGACATGATGCCAAAACGAATCAAGTACAAAAAATTAATACGTTAATTGTAAATAAAAAATCCCCAATGTTTAACATTGGGGATTTTTTATTTATTGTATAATTTTTTTCGAATTCTACTCAACTGAATAGGGGTGATCCCAAGATTCGCTGCAATGTGGTATTGGTTGATACGGTTGTCGATATTGGGAATTCTTTTTTGAAGCTTCAAGTATCTGTCTGTCGCGTTCAAAGTCAAAAGTTCATCATTCATTTTCTGTAGATGTGCGTAATGCAATTCTAAGGTTTTGGTATACCAAGCACTGATCTCATAATTTTCTTTGAGCAATGCCATCAGATCGGCATATTTCATTTCGAGGACTTCGCAGTCCGTGAGACACTGGCAGGCAATCTTAGAGGGAACATTGTTGAGTATAGCTTCTGTAGCTGCTAAAATGTTGTTTGTACTTACGAGAGAACGAATGTATTCAACTCCTTTTTTAGAGATGCTATAAGATCTGGCAATTCCACTTTTGATGAAATAGATAGATTCGGGAATTTCTCCTATTTTGTCCAGTAGCGTACCTGATTTGTAGGATCGCTCAGAACACAAATCCATATAAGCCTGGTAGGACTCATTTGAGATCGGAGAGATTTGATTCATAAATTGGTGTAGGGGATTCATTATTAGCAGGGTATAATTATTAACGCCTTAAATATACAATAACATTTGTTAATAAGAGTACATTTTTTTAGAGTTCTTTCTCAATCTTTTAATATTTGTCGATTGAGCGAAGATTTCTTAATTTTTTAAAGGCTGTCAAACAAACCCTGTCTTCATCCCATTTATACTGGAAAGTTAGGCAATGCGATTGATGATTTTTGAAGATATATTTCTGCACTTGGTCCATTCATAAAAAGCAAGTCCAAGATGCTAAGATTTTCAATAAAACCGTGCTTTTCATCGAACATTTGCTTGTAGGCAGGTAGTTTGTGGTCAAATTTCAATTTTGCGTTTGCCAAAAACCGAAAATCGTCTTCTTTTGTAGTCAATTGAAACGATGTCGTCTTGGAGTATTTTTTTTCTTCCCGAAGTGCGTCCATGACAAACAAATGCGTGTCGAGATTAAGATCGAGTAGGAATTTGTGTTTTTTTTGAAAAATTTCCAACAATTCGTCTTCGTAAAATTCAAAAAAAGGAGAAGATCTATAGGCAGCTTGAAATGATTTGAGATGTTTTTTTTGCCAATCATCAGTCTCGTAATCAATCAATACGTCTTTTGTTTTTTGTTTTCCATTTGGAGATCTTTTGACGGGGACATTCAAAAGTTGTCTTCCGTTGGGGCTGCATATATAACAACGATTGCGGTAAGTTTGTTTTTGAAAATTGTCAGCTGTCTCAAAGACAGTCTCCTCCGATCGCAAGATGGCAACGTATTGTGCTATGGGTGAAAAATAAGAGGGTTGAGCAATAATCATATCCTTCAGTGCTATGGCGTTGATTTTTTTCTTTTTTGATATTTTGAATAAATGAAATACAAAAATAGAAGCACTAAAAAGTGGTAAAAATAGGAAGTGTTTTTCCCTTCGCCATGAACGGTAGTAAACAAGCGCTCCCATCGAATTTTATTCAAAAAGCCTTCTGCATGAGTATCTATACTAAACCAAACGAAAACAGGTTTTCCTACCACATGATCAAATGGCACGTATCCCCAGAAACGAGAATCTTCTGAGTTTTGTCGGTTGTCTCCCATCATCCAGTAATAATCTTGTTGGAATGTATATTCTTGGGTAAGTTGTTTGTTGATGTATATAAGATTGCCTTTTACTTCTAACGTATTGTGCTCGTATTCGGTTATTATTTTTTTATACAAAGAAAGGTTTTCGGAATTGAGAATTGTTGTTTCACCTGCTTTCGGAAGGTAAATAGGTCCAAAGTTATCACGATTCCAACCAAAACTTTTAGAAGGGTAAACATTTTCACTCTTTCCTTTTTGGCGGATGTTTCGAACAATGCTTTTTACCAAAGGATTTTTTTTGAGGAGAGCTGCATTTTCTTCGTCAAGATTTAGAACGTATTTCCCATTGCTCACTAAGGCTTCACCTCTTCTCACCTGGTATTTGTTGTAGATAGTATTTTCACTGAAGTTTTGACCGTCTGTGTCTACCGTATAAAAGAATTGAGGTTTCGCTCTTTCTGGCATGTCAGAGCGTTCTCCATTGATAAATACAAAACCATCTCTGATTTCAAGAGAGTCACCGGCAATGGCAACACAGCGTTTTACATAGTTTGATTTTTTGTCAATAGGTTTTTTGTAGGGTCTTTTCGATTTTTGAAAAAATCGTTGTACCGTATCAGCGGGCCAATTGAAAACAACAATGTCATTTCTTTTTATTTTTTGAAGCCCAGGAAGCCTTAGGTATGGAAGTTGTAATTTATTTAAAAGAGAAGTATGCTGTTTTGCTGGGTCGTCGTTAAAGAGGTACGATTTTGTTTTTAGAAAAGGCAGAGTGTCATGAACCATCGGAGCTGCAACGACTGTTGAAGGTACTTTTGCTCCATAATGGAATTTACTAACAAACAAAAAATCACCCACCAACAAAGATTTTTCTAAGGAGGAAGTTGGAATGGTATAGGGTTGCATGATGTAAGTGTGTACCAAGGTTGCTGCAATGATGGCAAATACAATAGAACTTACCCACTCTCCAACTGCTGTTCGAGGGGTTAAACTTCGGTTTTCAACATATTTTACTTCTTGAAAATAGTTGATATAATACAGATAGAAGCCAAAAGTAAGAATGCTCAGCCACGTGTCGGTTAAAGAATTTCTGCCAAAGCTACGCGCCGTTTCGACCCATAAGATTGGAAACATGAGTAAATTGATGACAGGAATGAAAAGAAGGATGACCCACCAAGCAGGCCTGTTGATAATCTTGGTTAGTACAATTGCATTGTACACAGGAACAAAAGCTTCCCAGCTTTTTCGTCCTGCTTCTCGGTACAATTTCCAGGTTCCTAAAAAATGAATTCCTTGGATTGCAAGGATGAAATATAACCATTCAATAAGTGTCATAAGATAGCTGTTTCAAATTTCTTTTAAAAAAAGGATTACTTTGTTAAATTCCCAACACATCTTTCATAGTGAATACTCCAGTTTTGCCAACAATCCATTCTGCCGCAACGACAGCGCCAAGGGCAAAGCCTTGTCGGTTGTGTGCCGTGTGTTTGATGTCAATTTGGTCTACTGATGAGTTGTAGGTAATAGTATGCGTTCCAGGAACCTCAGGGCTTCGAATCGCAGAAATCGGAATGCTGTTTTCTTGATTTGCTTTGTCCAATTCCCATTGGGTGTTTTGTGTATGCTCAATAACTCCTTCGGCAAGTGTAATGGCAGTGCCGCTAGGTTCGTCTAATTTTTGTTTGTGGTGAATTTCCTCAATGGCCACATTGTATTGATCTAAATTGCCCATCATTTTTGCCAGATGGTTGTTGAGTTCGAAAAAGATATTGACTCCCAAGCTATAGTTAGAAGCGTAGATAAAAGCTCCTTTTTGGTCAGAGCATAATCTTTTCATGTCTTCAAAATTGTCTAGCCATCCTGTGGTTCCTGAAATAATTGGAACATGGTTGTTCAAACAATTGGTGATATTGTCTACAGCAGAACTTGGAATGCTGAAATCAATGGCGACATCTGCAACTGAAATATCATATTCCGGGGCATCTTTATCGATGGTAAGAACAATTTCATGTCCGCGACTCACTGCAATTTTTTCGATGGTTTGGCCCATCTTTCCATATCCTAATAATGCTATTTTCATGTGTTTTTCTATTTTGAGAGTTCCCAAAGATGTATTTGTTTCTTTTTTAAAAATTTATATGCACGGACAAGCCCACAATGGTCTCGTTTGAAAGGGGTTCGTTGTAGAGCTGTGGGTCAAATGATATTTTGTCATCAACGTTGAACTGCAACAAATGCGCACTAACACTTGCCTCTAATACCTGCAATACATAAAGCCCCGCAAAGGTAAGTAAAGAAGTATCTCTGTTTTGTTTTAGAATACGTTGTGCACTCATCAATCCTTCTCTGGAGATTAATTGGGTGCCCGCATCGTTTGTAAATTCATCTCGCAACCCGGCTTCTCTCAGCCTAAATGCTTTCCTATATCTTTTGTAGGAAGTATTGTTGATGGAGTAATAATAAATTGGAATAGCCAACGCGCCATAAACGACGGGTATTTTCCAGTAGTCCTTGTTGTATAATTGTCCCATGCCTGGAACGATCGCTGAGTAAAAAGCAGCAGTTGCAGGTGCTAGAGGATTGTAGCCATCTTTCAAAATGACTTCTTCACTTGTTATTTTTGGAATGGTTTGTTGTGCGTACAAACAAGAAGAAAAACCAAGAATTAAAAGCAAGTATGTGAGTTTGGTTTTCAATTATTCCAAGAGTTTTTTGATTCTGTTGAACTCTTCTTCTGAATGGAAAGGGATCGAAATTTTTCCTTTTCCTTGGGCGTCTATGCTCACATTCACTTTGTTTCCAAAGTATTTACTGATGACTGAAATTCCTTCGTTTAGGTAACCAGGAGTATCTAGTTTCTTTTTCCTCGCAGAAGGTTTGTGAATATTTTTGCGTGTTTTTACCAGTTCTTCTGTTTGACGAACAGAGAGTTTGTTTTTGAGTATTTGCTCATACAAATTCAATTGTTCACTCGGATTGTCTATGTTGATCAACGCTCTTCCGTGTCCCATAGAAATAAAACCATCTCTCATTCCTGTTTGGATGATCGGATCTAGTTTTAAAAGCCGCAGGTAGTTGGAAACGGTGGATCTTTTTTTTCCAACACGAACACTCAGTTCTTCTTGAGTGAGTTCAATTTCGTCAATCAATCTTTGATAGGATAGTGCGACCTCGATGGGGTCTAAGTTTTTTCGTTGGATATTTTCAACCAAGGCCATTTCGAGCATTTCTTGGTCGTTGGCAATTCTGACATAAGCAGGAATGCTTGTATTGCCCAAACGTTTGGAGGCTCTGAAACGTCTTTCTCCTGAAACCAATTGAAACTTGTTTTCAGAGAGTTTTCGGACAGTAATCGGTTGAATCACTCCCAATTCTTTGATTGAATTGGCCAATTCTGACAAAGCTTCTTCATCGAAAAAAGTTCTTGGTTGAAAAGGGTTGACCTCAATAGCGGTCAAATCTAAATCGATGATGTTTCCCACAATAGCACCGGCATTCTTGTCCGTTGCTGCATTGTTGGTTTCTTTTAATAAGGCAGATAAACCGCGTCCTAATGCTTGTTTTTTCGTCGCTTTCGCCATTATGCATTCATTTTTATAAGCTCGTTGGCTAGGTTTAAATAGCTAACGGCGCCACGACTTGTAGCGTCATAGGCAATGATGCTTTCTCCGTAACTTGGCGCTTCTCCTAGACGAGTGTTTCTTTGAATAATTGTGTCAAAAACCATTTCATTGAAATGTTTTTTCACTTCTTCTACTACTTGGTTCGACAATCGGAGCCTTGAATCAAACATGGTCAATAAAAGACCTTCGATGTCAAGGTTCGGGTTGTGTATTTTTTGAACACTTTTGATCGTGTTTAAAAGTTTTCCTAGTCCCTCCAATGCGAAATATTCGCATTGAATTGGAATAATTACAGAATCTGCTGCCGTTAGTGCATTGAGTGTAATCAAGCCTAAAGAGGGTGCACAATCAATGATGATGTAATCATAGTTGTCTACCACAGATTTCAAGGATTGCTTGAGCATGTATTCTCTATTGTCTTTGTCAACCAATTCAATTTCGATGGCCACCAAGTCAATGTGCGCTGGAATGATATCTACATTTGGTGAGTTTGTAGCAACCACAGCTTCGTTTGCTTTTGCAGCGTGTTCTAGAATTTGATAGGTTCCAACGGCAACGTTCTCTACATCAATGCCCAAACCAGAGGACGCATTTGCCTGTGGGTCTGCATCAATCAGCAATACTTTTTTTTCTAAAACGCCTAGTCCTGCAGCCAAATTTACAGAGGTTGTCGTTTTTCCTACTCCTCCTTTTTGATTTGCAATTGCAATTATTTTTCCCATTCAGCGGATTTTTACAAGTCAAAAATACGATTATTTATGGGTTTATGAAAAGGAAGATGTTAACAAAGATGTAAAAAAAGAAGTGTTGTTTTGCCTTGACTTAAAGGGTTTGTTTTGAGACGTATAGCAGCTTTGTGGTTTTGAAATTTTTTATTTATCGGGGATGTTTTTTAAAATCTCTGTCAGGTAAGCCCAGAATTTTTGAGTGGAAGAAATGTTCGCTTTTTCATCCGGAGAATGCGCGCCTCTGATGGTAGGTCCAAATGAAATCATTTCCATATTTGGGTAATTATTTCCGAGAATACCACATTCTAAGCCAGCATGACAAGCTTGGATTTTAGGTGTTTCTGCAAACATGTTTTCATAAGTGTTTTTTAAAACAGCTAAAATTTTAGTTTCTGTGTTGGGTTCCCAGCCTGGGTAATCTCCCGAGATGTGTACTTTCAAATCTGCGAGTTCAAAAGTGCTTTGAATTGCGTTTGACAAGTTCTCTTTACCCGATTCTGAAAATGAGCGACAAAGATTTGCAATTTCGATGGTTCCGTTTTCTACTGTAATTCTAGCCATATTGTTGGAAGTCTCTACCAAGTCAGGCATGGTAGGGTTCATCCGAAAAACCCCGTTGAAGCATCCATAAATACTCATTATTAATTTTCTTTGCGCTTCCTTAGCCATGGTTTTTTCTGGCAATTTTATTGGTTGTAAATCAATACATAGGTTTTTTTCAAGTGTTTGAAATTCTTTAGAAATGCGCTTGCCCCAAGAATAAAAGGCATGTTCGAAAGTATTTTGAAATTTTTCATGAAGTACAATGGTGGCTTTGCATTCTCTTGGAATTGCATTTCGCAAGCCACCTCCTTTGAGATGTGCAATTGCCACATCGAAATTTTGGTGACCTTCCCATAAAAGACGGTTCATTATTTTATTGGCATTGCCAAATCCTTTGTGAATGTCCATTCCAGAATGTCCTCCTTGCAATCCATCGACTGAAATTTGGTAAGCTATCGATTGGTCAACTATGGGGTATTCTTGGTATGTTCCTGTGGCGGTGATATCAACACCTCCAGCGCAACCAATAGAAATTTCATCGTCGTCTTCTGTGTCTAAGTTCAGTAGAATTTCACCATTTAAATAGTTTGGTTTGAGTCCCATGGCACCTGTCATTCCGGTTTCTTCGTCAACGGTAAAAAGTGCTTCAATGGAGGGGTGCGCAATATCTTTAGAAGCCAAAACACTCATGATTGCAGCGACGCCAATGCCATTGTCGGCTCCTAAAGTAGTTTCTTTGGCATGTACCCAGCCATTGCTTATTTGCATGACAATGCCTTGGGTGTCAAAATTGAAATCAGAGCTGTTATTTTTTTGATGCACCATGTCCAAGTGCGCTTGCAGAACTACCGTTTTTCGATTTTCCATTCCTTGGGTAGCCGCTTTTTTGATGAGGACATTTTGAGCAGTATCCAACTTAGTTTCTAAACCTAGTTTTTCGCCGAAAGCCACGATATGAGCAATGATTTTTTCTTCTTTTTTCGAAGCTCTTGGCACCGCATTGATATCGGCGAAAAAATTCCAAAGGGCTTTGGGTTCTAGATTTCGGATTTCTTGAGACATTTTTGTTAAAGTTCTATCACTGTTTCTGACAGCGGTTTTCTTACTTTTTTTTGTGTAGCCATATAATCGTCGGCTGCTCTTTTACCGACTGGCAAGAGCAATACAGATTGCAGATTTTTGTCGGTGAGGTTTAAAATATCATCGTATTTTTCAGGAAGAAATCCTTCCATAGGACAGCTGTCAATTTTGAGTTCCGCACATACGGTTAACAAGTTCCCTAGTGCTAAATATGCTTGAAACTTGGAGGCTTGTTGAATGTCTTCTATAGGTTTCTTTGAAAAGATAGAAACAACATTTTTTTTGAAGGGCGCTAGCGCTTCCTCCGGAGTGTTTCTTGTTTTTTGTACCAGTTCAAAATAGGCTTCAACGTCTTTGACTGTGTAGTCTTTTTGGATGCAAATGACGAGCAGGTGAGAGGCGTCTACTACTTGTTGCTGTCCATAAGAATGGGGGACAAGTTTGGCTCTCAAAGCTTTTTTTTTGACAACAACCATTTTAATGGGTTGCAAACCGTAAGAGGTTGCAGTAAGATTGAAAGCTTCCTTGAGGGTTTGTAAGTCCTTTGAATCTAAACTAAATTCAGGATCAAATTTTTTGGTGGCGTAACGCCATGCAAGACTTTTTAAAATATCCATGGTAAAATTGTGTTTGTACAAAAGTAAGTGAATTCGTGAATTTTAAGGTCATGGCATTCCTTGTTTTTAGAAAAATTGTACTTTTAAATAAAAATGTTATGAAAAACGAAACACCTAAAAAGGGAGTAGCGACTGGGTTTGTCGTTCCCGAAGCTTTTTTACATACTATTTGGAGGTTCAAACTTTTTAAAACCGAAGCTCTTTGTTCTTCCTCTGGAGAAAAAATTCAGATCTTGCACTGTGGGACGTTAAATTTGTCTGCAGGCCCCGACTTTTTTAACGCCAAAATTAAAATAGGAAATCAGTTGTGGGCTGGGAATGTTGAGATGCATGTCAAGTCATCGGATTGGTATGCCCATAAGCACGAGAAGGATCCGAATTACGACCATGTAATTTTACATGTAGTTTGGGAATACGATGTGCCTATTTTTCGAAGAAACAACGAGGAAATCCCAACATTGATCTTGCAGGATTTTGTTTTGCCTGAGACACTGGAAAATTTCAAGGAGCTTTTCCGAAAGAAACAGCGTTGGATTTTGTGTGAAGAGGATATTTCTTCGGTTTCTTCTTTTTATATGCGTACTTGGTTGACGCGTCTTTACACAGAACGTTTGGAGAGGAAAACCAAAGAGATAGCTGTTTTGCTGTCCGCAACAAAAAACGATTGGGAGGCTGTTTTGTTTGTGCTTTTGGCCAAAAATTTTGGTACGGTATTGAATGGTGGTGCTTTTTTGAACATGGCGCAGTCCTTTGATTTTTCAATCCTTCGTAAATTGCAAAAAAAAGAAAGAGGTATAGAAACACTCCTTATGGGGCAAGCAGGTTTTTTCGAAAAAAACGTGGAGGATCCATATTTTATAGCTTGTAGAAAGGAGTATCAATATTTGCAGAAAAAATTTTGTTTGCATCCTGTTTTTAACAAACAGTTTCAGTTTTTTAGAACCCGACCTGCGAATTTTCCTACGGTAAGAATCTCTCAATTGTCTGAATTGTACCAAGGTCATCCGCATCTTTTTTCAGAGGTGCTTCAGAGGAGTTGTTTGGAAACTTTTTATGAATTGTTTCAAATCTGTGCATCAGAATATTGGGATACACACTATGTATTCGGAAGTCCTTCCAAAAAAAGGAGAAAAAAGATATCGAAATCTTTTGTTGACTTGTTAGTTGTCAATACAGTTGTTCCCTTAAAATTTGCTTACAGTTTTTTTCAAAAAAGCAGCAGTTTTGAAGGTTTTGAAAGTTTGATTCAATCGGTAAAGCCAGAATCAAATTCGATTATTGAGTACTTCAAAAATTTAGGAGTGGAGGTTCCCTCTGCTATGGAGTCCCAATCTTTGTTGGAAATGAAGAGCCATTATTGCAATCAAAAAAAATGCTTGCAATGTGCTATTGGTTTGCAACTTTTAAAGAGAAAAAATAGTTTCTAGATTTGCTCTATTTGTACAAAACAGTTCTTAATAAAGTTCGGGGAATTCTTGCGGGTCTGTTTCGTGCATGAGTTGATAAACAGCTTCAAAAACATCTTCTTTGGAAGGTTTTGAAAAATAATCGCCATCACTGCCATAGGCAGGGCGGTGTGCTTTTGCACTGAGCGTACAAGGTTTGCTGTCTAAATATTGATAGGCATTTTGTTCGTCCAATACTTTCTGTAAAATATAAGCAGAAGCACCTCCTGGAACATCTTCGTCAATAACCAGTAGTCGATTGGTTTTGGCAACACTCTTGGCAATGTCGTGATTGAGATCAAAAGGCATCAATGCCTGTACATCGATGATTTCTGCATCGATTCCGACTTGTGTCAATTGCAGTGCTGTGTCCTCAACAATTTTAAGAGTTGAGCCATACGATACCAGGGTGATGTCTGTTCCTTCACGGACTGTTTCTACGTACCCAATTGGGGTAGTGTATGTTCCTAGGTTATTTGGGAGGTCTTCCTTCAAACGGTAGCCGTTTAAGTTTTCAATGACCAATCCAGGTTCGTCTCCTTGCAAAAGGGTATTGTAAAATCCAGCCGCCTTGGTCATGTTTCTTGGAACCAGCAAATGGATCCCTCGCAATGTTCCAAGAATCATTGACATTGGAGATCCTGAGTGCCAAATTCCTTCCAGTCGATGTCCTCTTGTTCTGATAATAAGCGGTGCTCTTTGTTTTCCATAAGTACGGTAACGCAAGCAGGCTAAATCATCGCTGAGTGTTTGTATGGTGTAAATTAAATAGTCCAAGTATTGAATTTCTGCAATCGGTCGTAAGCCACGCAAGGCCATTCCAATTCCTTGTCCGATGATGGTAGATTCGCGAATTCCTGTATCGGTCACACGGTCTTCTCCAAATTTGTCTTGCAGACTTTCCAACCCCTGATTGACATCTCCAATCTTCCCAGAGTCTTCTCCAAAAATAAAGAGGTTGTTGTGTTTTTTTAAGAGTGCTTCAAAGTTGTCTCTAATAATGATACGGGCATCCACCGTTTCTTTGGTTTCTGGGTAGGATGGCTTGATTTCTTCAAAGGAAGAAACCCCATTTCCACTGTCATTAATTAACTTTGAGCTGTATTTTTCTTGGGTTGTTTTTTTGTGAGTTGTTAGCCAGTTTTGGAATTTTGATTTCTCTTCGGAAATGTCATTTCTCAAAAAGGAAGTGGCTTTTCTCGCAGTGGAGTAGATGTCTTTTCGAGACGGCTCTTTGATGTCAGCGAGTTCGTTGCGCAATTTTAGAATGAAATTTTTATGGCTACTTTTTTTAGCAGCTGCGCCTAGGTGTGCAATCAATTCCAACTGTTCTTTTTTTAAGGGAGCTAAAAAGGCTTTCCATGCCTCTTTTTTTGCTTGTAGGACCTCTTTTTTTGCTTTTTTTTCGAGAGCAATGAGTTCTTGATCGCTTTCTACAAATTTTAGTTTGGTCCCTTGGTTGTTGTCCAATTCAAATGCTAGAATCCATTTTCTAAATTTCAAGTTACAGTCATATGCAGCCTCCCATTCGAGACGTTTTTTGCTTTTGTAGCGTTCGTGAGAACCTGAAGAGGAATGTCCTTGTGGCTGAGTCAATTCTTGCACATGAATAAGTACAGGTACGTGTTCTTTTCGGGCAATATCAGCGGCTTTGTTATAGGTATCTATCAATTGTACATAATCCCATCCGTTGACCGTAAGTATTTCAAGCCCGTCGTTGTTGGAGTCTCTTTGGAATCCTTTTAAAACTTCGGAAATATTTTCCTTGGTGGTTTGGTATTTTGCATGCACAGAAATCCCGTATTCATCGTCCCAGACACTCGTGACCATGGGTATTTGTAAAACTCCCGAGGCGTTGATGGCTTCAAAGAAATGTCCTTCACTGGTACTTGCATTTCCAATGGTTCCCCAGCCGATTTCGTTTCCATTGTTGGAAAATTTTGCATAGCCTTCTTGCAGTGATTTTACATTTCTATACAATTTTGAAGCGTAGGCCAAACCGACCAATCGCGGCATTTGAGCAGCGGTACAGGAAACATCCGAGCTGGTGTTGTATTGTTTTGTTTGGTCTTTCCAAGTGCCGTCTTCATTGACAATATGTGTGGCAAAATGTCCGCCCATTTGGCGGCCTGCAGAAAAAGGTTCTGCTTTGATGTCTGTGTGTGCGTACAATCCTGCAAAAAATTGTTGGGGTGTAAATTCACCCAAGGCCATCATAAAAGTTTGATCCCGGTAATAGCCTGAGCGCCAATCTCCTTTTTTAAAAGCTTTGGCCATCGCGATTTGAGGTATTTCTTTCCCATCTCCAAAAATCCCAAATTTCGCCTTTCCTGTCAGGACCTCTTTTCTACCCAACAAACTGCATTCTCTACTCAAAACGGCTGTGTAATAGTCGTTGAGAATTTCCTCTTTAAATTGTTGAAAAGAGAGATTTTGTTGGTCGATTTCAGAGGTAACAAGCGTCATAAATACTGATTTTTTTGCTAGTGCAAATGTAGGCTTTTCTAATGAGTTTTAAAAGGAACAGTTTTGGTTGGCAAAAGGCTTGTTTTTTCAACGATGGTTTGTTTTTGAGATGCAGTAGCATTGGGGATAAAAAAAACTGCAAAGCATTGGACCTCCGATGCTTTGCAGTTGTGTAATAGGCTGGTAAATGGTTTATTTACGACGTTCGTGTTTTACCCAGTCAACTTCCATAACCCATTCTCCTTCCATTGGAGAGTCTGTGATTTTAGCGAAATTTAAAATAGCAAACATCGGCTCTGGATAGTTGTCTCCTTCACCAACATTGCGATACACTTCTTTGTTATCAAGTCGATACACAAGGTCACTTCCTTCCCATTCCACAGAGTATTCGTGGTAGTCATTAAGTGTTGCATCAAAGCCTTTTCGCAAACTCCACCAGTCTCCTTTGTCGCATTCTCCTAAATTTTTGATAGCACCTGTTGTAAAATGGTCTTTTTGATGATCTCCATGGTGTTCGAAAATATCGATCTCACCGGATCCTGTTAGAGGCCAACAAACATTTTCATCAGGTTCTTGCACTGGCGACTCGTTGTTTTGTGCTCCTAACAACCACCAAGCAGGAAACATACTAGCTTCTCCGTTGCTTGATAATTTTAATTTTGCCGTCCATTTACCTTTGATGAATTCTTTTCGGTTTTTTGAGGCAATTCTACCTGCCATATATTGTGTGTCTGGGTGCTGTGTTCCGTGTTTGTCTAGGTTGTCACAAATTTGTGCTTCGCCAACATTGATAACTTTTAGCTTCAAGCTTCCTTCGCTGACTTCTCTAGTGTTGAATTCTCCGTCAGGAACATAGCATTGTGTTTCGTTGTTTACCCAAATCCTTTGGTCTTGCCAGTTTTCTGGGTTGAACGTATCAAAATTGTCTAAGAAGTCGATTTCCCAGGAGCTGTTGGATACTTCTTTTTTTGAAGTTTCAGCTTTTTTACAGGAAAAAAGGCTTGTACTTAGGAAAAGACAGGTCACGATATACATGGTTGTTCTTGTCGTCATAGTTGTATTTGTTTTTTAGTTTGTTTTGAATTCGAAAATAGGAGAATAAGAGGTGTTTTCCAAAGCATCTATGGTAATTATTTTCCAATAATATACAGTCTCTAGATTGGTTGTAGTTGTCATGCTTTTGGCACTTGTTTTTCCAAGTTCGTTGATAGGTGGATTCGCAGTGTCAAATAGGATGGTGTAGGTAGCGATATCATTATCAATATCTGTGGCCTCCCATTGCAAGACCACAGCACCTCCATCAATGTGCTCCCCTGATCGAGGGCTGATGGCTTCTGCAGGAAAAGGAGGGTGGCTTTCTACAGGGAGTCCTGCGTTGTAAAACTTCCAAGTTTCGCTGGAAGCTGTTTTATTGCTTGAATAATTTTCAGATTTTACGGACCAAGAATAAGGCGTTCCTCTCGAGATATTCAGTAAAATTTCGTCCGAAATTGTGTTGATTTCTCTTGAGGTTCCATCATTCAAATTCGTTATCGTAAGAACGTATGAATTTGTGTTGGTAGACTCTTTCCATCGAAAAAGAACTTCATTTTCAGTTTCTGAAATGATGTTTCCTTCGTTGCACTCTGTATTATTTTCTGGATAGGTAAGCGCACTTTTTCCGGGAGGGGCTGCCTCAATGTTTTCCTCATTAGGGTCTTTTTCACCGCTACAAGCAACTGTGATCAAAAGGAAACTAAAAAACAGAACACTTTTTAGGATATACTTTTTCATTATTTGATGATTTTATAATTGAAACTTTCTGTCGGGGTTGCGATGCGAAGCGCATACATTCCATTTTTCAAATGAGACAGGTCGATTTGCAATTCATTGGTGTCGCATTTTTCTGAATAAACTATTTTTCCTGTAATATCGTACAATTGAATATGGGAAGCTATTTTGTCAAATCCTAAGGAACTTATGCGCAACGTGTTGTTTTTGATCGGATTTGGGTACACAAGCGGTTGGGTCGTTGTTGTGATGGTTTTGCTAAAAATACCTTGACATTCTTTTTCGGTTTTGACTGACAGATTGTTTTCTCCTCGTTTCAATGGAAGTTCAATGTCGCTTTCATCGGTTATGAAAACTTCGTCGTTTAAGGTGATGTAGTAAGAATTTCCTCCTTCAAGGGAAATCGATATTTTCTTTGAAAAGTCATTTTTATTGGTAGAAACAACCAAGGCATCTGGTTGCACTACTACTACGGCAAAACATTGTTGGTAGTCTGGTTTTCCATCAATCGTAAGACAGAGGTCGTAGGACGCAGCAGACAATCCGTCAAAAATGAGCTCTTCTGAAGTAAAAGTTTTTGTTACTGTATTTTCGCTCCCCGTCAATACGGCTGTATAGGGATAGTTTTCTGTAGCAAATAGTCGGATGCTACCGTTGTTTTGAGAACGACAGGTTTCACTGAATGCAGAAATTGTGTAATTTGTTGATGGAATCGAAAACTGAGGGCATCCATGAATGTCTACACGAGAGTTCTCAGGTGTATTCGGACAAAGATCCACATCGTCAAATACGCCGTCGTTGTCAGAATCAGGAGCGCCAAATTTCATCCAGTTGAAATTGAATTCACCTGTCAATATTTTCATTCGTAATGTATGAGGACCCTCCTCGATGAACATGCTATTTGTGACGGTTTCCCAATTTTGCCATCCGTTGGTAATGATTGTATTTGTGACCGCCAATTCTGTTTCTACATTATTTTCGTCTACTGTGTACAAGCCTATGGCGCCTTCACTAAAAAGCGAAGCCACTCGAAATGAAATTCCGTAGTTTCCTGAAGAAGGGACAAATATTGAATAGTCCGCATAATCTCCAGAATTTGTATATCCAAGGTTTTTACCTCCACCTTCATCAGCGCTATCCTCCAACGCCATTCCAATCATATAATCATAGTCTTCCGCCTCAATTAAACCAGGTAAGATAGCTCGGTTGGGTGATTCATTGACAACGGGTAAATCTGAAAAGGTGTTGAGTGTTTTATTTGATTCTGATTGAATGGATGTTCCAGAGTAACTTACTGAAATAACATCGCTTTTGATTAAAAATTGGTCCAACGTGATTGCAATCAAGCGATCTGCAAAAGGATGGGGATTTACAGATGTAATGGTTCTCTGTTCTCCATTGACAAGCACTGTAAACTCATCCAAAGCTTCCTTTAGTGACGCCGCTAACAAAGATTCGCTAATGGCAATTTCTATCGATTTTTCGTTCGCTCCAGTTGTGCCATTCAAAGCATCTAATGGAAGTGTATCTGTAGTACCTGTTTTTTCAAATTCAATACTGCTGATGTTGAAGGGAATGTCATTGCGGACATGAAATTTTAAACTGTGTTGTCCTTCTTCAAGTAGGATGTTTGTAACTTCTAGAGTGGTGAATTGAGTCCAGCCTCCGGTTGAACTTACTGTTTGAATCGAAGTCACCTCTTGATCATCCAATGATAAATAAAATTCACCGCCATTTTCTTGGGAAGCCACTCTGATTTTTGCTTTGTAGGCAGCTGTTTCCTCTATTTGTACCGTGTATTTCATCCATTCTCCTTCATGCACAAAGCCTACGTGAAAACCATTGCTGTTGACGTCGTCCGTGTTTTTTTCAATATCGACACCATCATTTCGGTAGGACCAACCACTATTCCAAGCTTGAAATTCTCCAGTGGACAAGTTGTAATCGGCTACATTTGTGTCGGAATAAGCAAAATTATTTTTTCCCAAATCAAAATCTGCCATGTACACAGCGCCGGGGATTTGCGATGGGGTTCCATGATAAGGTTTTGTTTCGTCTGTTTGTACTTGTCGAATCATGGCATCGGGGACATCTTTTCGGTACCTACTGTTGTCGACCAATAAGTTTTCGCAAAGTTGCATCATTCCATCAAAGGTTTCTTGCTCCGTAGGTCTTGCTCCTTCTCCTTTCCAATAATCGATTACTTTTTGATAGCCCGGGTTGATATCCACGGCATATGGACTGTCGATGTCTCCAATTTTACGCATGGTCCACCAGGCCCAGCCAATATTGTTGTTTTCGAAGAGCGTGATGGCATCGGTAAACCAAGTGTTGGAATTTTCGCCCGACTCTCCCATCCATAAAGGCACATTGTGTTCTTCTCGCAAAGGCAATATCCAATCCACGTCGTTTGCGTTATTGAAGCTCCAATACTTATGAAAGCTATAGACCAAATTGTCATCCCAAGGCGGTGTCAATCCACGGTAGTCATTGGCATAGGAGTTCCCTTCGATATATAGAATATGTTTGTCGTCTACACTCCGAATCCCCTCCGTAATATCTTCAAAAATTTCTCTTAATAAAGCATTGTTATTTCCGAGGTCCCAGTGTGTTTCGTTGATCAAATCATACCCTCCAATCCATGCATTGTTTTTGTATCTTTCGGCGATTCTTGTCCACAATGCAACAAGTTTGTTTCTGTTTTCTTGACTCTCCCAAAGAGAGGGTTTTGAAGGATCGTAATCGTTGATTTCAGAACCAGTTCCTTGCGCGCCAGGTGTGGCGTGCATGTCTAAAATGACATATAGGTTATGCGGAGCACTCCATTCAAGGACATTGTCAATGAGTTCGAACCCCGTTTCTATCCATGTGTTTTGACCGGCAACGGGTTCCTCTTCAATAGGAAGTGTGAACAAATTGTAGTGCATTGGAATTCGGATGCTATTGAATCCCCATGCAGCCAGAGAATCTACATCACGCTTGGTAAAGTGATTTTCGCGCCATTTGTTAAAAAAGGTTTCTGTGTTATCCTCTCCCATCAAATCGATTAATTTTTCTTTGATTTCATGTTGAGAACCTGCAATCCCTGATGTTTGCATCATATAACCTTCCATGATTTGCCAACCACCAGGCCCCATTCCTCGCAAAAGAATCTCTTCCCCGGCAGAGTTGACGATCTTTTTGCCATCGGCTTTTAGCCATTGACCCCAACTAAACATTGTTGTCAGTACGAAACCGATAAAGAATATTTTTGTTTTCATAATATACATGTTGTTGTATTTTATCAATTTTTTTTCGATACTCAAAATAATAGCCACCAAGCTAAGATAATGCTTCATGGCTATTACATAGTTTGTACACGGATTTTAGTTGTAATTAAATTTTTAATAAAGACCAGTTGTCTAAAATAATTCCCTCTGAACCCCATCTAGACCCCCCTGTTCTGAACAACAGATAGTAGGTTCCTGCCGATGTGATTTCAAATTGGCCAGGGTTGGTATTCGTGTCACAACCACCTTCTATTGCCGAACCATCGTATGTTTTATTACCACATTCCCATGCATTGTAAGCTTTCAATACTTGTTGGTCGCCATTGTAATCTTGACCACTATTGTCTGTAGGTTGTGTAGCGCCGATATACACTTCACCCCAAGAATCATTGATGCCTGCATAAGTCATGTCCATGTCAAATTGATAAGTTCCTGCCTCTAAGGTTACTGCTGTGTAAATAGCCCAATGTTTCCAGGGATCTGTAGCTGTTTCCGAAAATTTAACCACACCATTTGCTATGGATACTGAACCAACTCCATTATCAGTGGCGTCAATGTTGATAATGGTCCAGCCGCTATCGTCACTAAAAGTTCCGTTTGTTATCAGATTACTTGACTCTCCAAACGAAACGTCTTTTAGATAATCGTCTGAACCATCAGTATTTGTTGCAGTTAACTGAACCGTGTAAGTGCCTTCTTCGGCATAGGTATAAGTTGGGTTTTGTTCCTCAGAAGTTCCTACTCCATCACCAAAATCCCAAATATAAGACTCTCCGAATTTCGTTGTATTTGTAAAAGTTGCTGTAAGGTTTGATTTCGCTATGCTAAAGTTTGCAATAGGTGGAAATTTTGGAGGCATAACAATTACTCCAGCGTCTAAAGGACTCAATGAAACATTGTCTAGAGTTACATCTGTTGTGGTACCAAATCCACCACCTCTAATCACTAAATACACGGTTCCAGAGGTGTTAAATTCTACCAGTCCATTGCCTTCTCCAGCACAGCTTATTTCCGTGAATAATCCGTCAAAAGGTTCTGCCCCACATCCGTTCCAGGTATTCAAGCCTAGTCGTATTCCTCCATCATTGTAATCTTGTCCTGCTGCTGGAATTGAAGCACCAATATACACTTCGTACCAAGAATCAGACATCCCATTACTCGCTATTTCCATGTCTATTTGATAAGGGGTGTTCGCTTCTACATGAACTGCTTGATAAATACCAGCATGCCCTCCGGAACCTCCAGACCAAACTGCATTGCTTCCATCAAAGGTTACGTCTACGCCATCTGCAATCGGTAAGATATTCCAATTATCGGAACCGTTGAATTCTCCATTTTGTATAATGTTGGGTCCTTCGAAATCTTTATTAATGACAACTGTTTGTGTGGATTCTGCAGTTCCTCCTTTGGTAAATACTTTGAATCGAACATCGTAATCCCCTTTTTTTAAATAGACTTTGGAAGTTTCAAATCCTTCAGCAGAAGAGTTATCTCCCAACGACCAATGGGTATACCAGGCATCAATTTGTGCAGTTGATGTAAAATGGACTTTGTTTGGGTTTTGTGTGTCAAATTCAAAGGTAAATGCAGCATCTTCAGCTGTTGGTGCTGCCATATTTATCGACTCATTGTCGTCGCAGGAAATCGCTATTGAAAGCATTCCTATGGCAAGAAGCGCGTATAGATAGATTCGTGTTTTCATATTTTTGTGTTTTGAATTCTTTTAGTAGCCTGGGTTTTCTATCAACTTGTTGTTGTTGTTTGTCCTATTCTGACCGATAGGCAGGTAGTAATGACGCTCGAAGAAATTCATTTTTGAAGTTTCTGCATCAAATATTTCGTAGGAGTACGTGGCGTTGTTGAATCCGTCCAAACGACGAAGTGTTTTGATGCCTTCAATTTGAACGCTCAAAACTTCTGTAGCAATACGCCATCTTTTTACATCCCAATAGCGGTGATCTTCAAAAGCGAGTTCCAATTTTCTTTCGTTTCGAATTCTGTCTCTCAAGGCTTCTCCTGAATACGAATCCAAGCGAAGGTTTTGCGTCAAACCAGCTCTGGTGCGAATGGGTTCGATATAATCTTTTGCCAAGGATTCTAATTCCAATTCAACGGCAGCTTCCGCAGCGTTGAGGTAGATTTCTCCCAAGCGAAATAAAATACAATCTGTTCCTGAATAATACTCTTTTATGAACAGTGGTTTATTGCCGTCTTGTAGGTGTTTTCTGATGTAGAATCCAGTTTTAGAGGCATCGGGATGTACGCCAAGGCCATCTTTTCCAATTCCTGTTCCTTGGTTGGTGTCAATTTCTCCGTTGGTCTCGGTTCCATACCAAATTTCTACAGGCAAACCTTGAAAAATGTCGTTGTTGGTAAGGAGGGTTCCTTTCATTCTAGGATCACGATTGTCGAAAGGGCTGTTCTCGTCGTACCCCGATCCGCTTTCACTAGGTAAAAGACCTGTATCCAACATTTCATAACTGTCTAACAGTTGTTTTGAAGGAGACATACTACCACTCCAGTCTACCCTGTAGCTATACGGGACGTTGTGCAAATCGTACGAATGGCCTTTTTCGAAAGGAATCCAAACTTTCATAAAAATTGTTTCTTCTTCGGTTTCGTCTAAAAACAATTTGGCATAATTTTCACTTGGGTCTGGGTACTTGTCGAACAAAACATAGCCAGATTCTGTGATTATTTTTTGAGCTGCATTGAGTGCTGTTTGGTAGTACGTATTGGCGTCTGATGCAGGGATTCCTATGAGACCATCAAGTTGCGGTGTTCCATATTTTGCAATACTTCCTGCATAGAGCGCAGCTCTTGATTCCAATGATTTTGCAGCCCATTTTGAAGCTCTTCCTTTTTGAGAGGACCATCTGTTCGGAAGCAAATCAAATGCTGCTTGTGTGTCAGAAAGTATTTGGTCGTACACTTCTTGTTCTGTATTTCTACTTGGAAAGTATTCCTCTTCAGGAGTGGTTTCAGGGTCTTGTGCATTTAGAATTATAGGTACACCTCCGTAGCGTTTTACCATTGCAAAGTAGCTGTAAGCTCTCATAAAAAGTAATTCCCCCAATCGATGGTTGCGTTCTTCTTGGGTAAATACATTGTCTGGTGCGGCTTCTATGTTTTCAAGGGAGTAATTGATTTTCCAAAGAATGTCGTATCCCCACCAATCTATCGGCCAAGTGTTGTTTGCAGTTCCCCAGTTTCCTGGTCTGTAGGTGTTGTTCAAAGCGGTCCAGGAATACGTTCCCATAGCCAAATCAGAAAGGGCATCTCGGTGAGATCCACCGACACCCCAAAAATCTTCTAGATAATCCCAAGGCATTCTATCATAAATTTTAAAAAGATAGGTGTCCGTTAAGTTTTTGTCGCTCCATACATCGTTTTCTGTTATTCTGTCTAATGGAGGTTGGTTTAAAAAGTCGTCGTCACAAGCAATTAAAGCAAGTGCTAGTATGGCGAATATGAATTGTATATGTTTCATGGTTGGCTTCATTTTAAAGTGTTATGTTGATACCAAAGGTCAATGATTTTGTTTGTGGATAATACCAGCCTACGGAGGAGGTGTTCTGAGGGTCAAAGTCTTCTTTGTAATCTTTGATTACGAAGAGGTTGTACCCTGTAACAAACAATTGTATTTTTTCAAAACTTGAATCGTCCGCAAGTGGAACGCTATATCCTAGGTTGATGTTTTTCAAACGGAGGTGTTTCCCATTTCTCATCCAAAAATCAGAGTATTTGTAATTGTTGTCATTGAAGCCTCCATCTGTTATTCGAGGGTAGGCTGCGTTGGCGTTTTCTGGAGTCCAATAGTCGAGTTGGTAGTCGTAACCGTTGAATCCATTTCTCAGAGGGCTCTGTGCTTCTCCGTCTAAGTAGATGTCGTAACCTGCAGCTCCTGTGAGTAGTACAGATAGCGTAAAATCTTTGTATTCGGCCCCTAAATTTAAGGAGTAATTGATGGCAGGTTTGTCTCCATCTCCAAATACTTTCTGGTCTTTTACGTCAATGATGTTGTCGCCATTCAAATCTTGGTACTTTACATCTCCTGGTTGCAGACTATTATTACCGTTGGTGTCTTGAATTGCATGTGCGTCAATTTCCTCTTGGGTTTGGAAAAGGCCTTCTGAAATGTAGCCTCTTCTAAGATTTGTATACCCTCCTGTTTGGGTAAGGTTGGCTCTCATGAAAGGATCTTCGTTCAGGGTTTCGTCAATAAAAACAGCTTTTTCTCGAGCTCTTGAGAAATTGAACAATCCAGACAGTTTTAGGTCTTTGTTGATTTGTTTTTGATAGTCCAATGAGAATTCAAAACCTTCGTTTGAAAACTCGTACAAATTTTGAGCAGCCAAACCAACCCCTAGTGTGCTAGGCACACTTGCCGTAGCTCCTGCTATGACATCATCTCTTTTTCTGAAAAAATAATCAAATGAAAATTTGAGGTCGCTTTCCAAAAACTCAGCATCGATACCAATGTCATAGGTTGTGTTTGTTTCCCACGTAATGTCTAGGTTTGGTAAAGCGGCGTTGTCTATGGTTGGAATCGCTGTTTCGTTGATGACAAAGAAGTGATTGTAGTTGAATCCGCTAAGCCATTGGTATGCTGCTGTTCCGTCGTTTCCTGCAGTACCCACAGATGCTCTTAGTTTTAAGTTGGATACTTTGCCTTTCAAGGGTTCAAAGAATCTTTCATCAGAGAGTTTCCATCCCAAAGAAACGGATGGGAAAAACCCCCATTCATTGCCTGGTGCAAACCTTGAAGAGCCGTCGTATCTAAATGAGGACTCGATGAAATATTTCGCTTTGTAATCGTAACCAAATCTACCTACAAATCCGATGCGATTTTCTCTATATTCACCACCATCGGCTCCTTGGTTTTCCAAAGATCCTGCATAGAGCTGGTCTATCAAGGTCGACTGAAAATCTTGACGTCTTCCGTTGAAATTCTCTCCTTGCTTCATTTGAATCTCTGCTAACAAAAGGGCGGATACACTATGGTCACCAAATTTGTTTTCATAATTCAAAGATTCTTGCAATACATAGTCATTGCTGTAATTTGTGCTTTGCGTTAAGATGGTTTCACTAAAAGCTCCTTCAGGAGTGGCGCGAAACACATCGTAGTTTCCTGTTTGTCTGTTCAATGTGTACAAGTTGTAGCTTTTGCCCCAGTCTTTATTGTAGTAATTGTTGTAGACCAAAGAGGCATATGATTTTAAAGTCAGCCCTTCGATTTGAGGGATTTTCCACTGAAGAGCTATCTTGGCATCAAAATTATTGTTTCGAGCTCTGAAATATCCAGCATTGAAATTTTTTAGTCCTTCAACAATGTGATTGGGGCTGAAGCTTGATTTGGCAGGAGTCCCGTCTGGGTAATACGCTAGATCATTCGGCATTGCTCGGCTCAATTCTCTAAAAATATCGTAAGCTGAATAAGCGGGTGCTTCGTAAATTTGTCTTCTACCTGCAATTTTTAGATTGAGGTTCAAGTCCTCTGTAATATTGGCATCAATATTTGAGCGGATGTTGAATCTTTGGAAAGACAATACATCTTCTTTGTAGTTCGATCCTTGATCCACATAGCCAGCGGATACAAAATATTTTACTTTTTCGGTTCCACCTGAAAGGTTAAGATTGTGTTGCTGTTGAAACCCAGTATCGTTGAACATCATTTCTTTCCAGTCTGTATTTGGATAGTTTATCGGATCGGAGCCTGTTTTGAAGGCTGCAATTTCTTCCTCTGAGTAAAAAGGAGTTTGATTGGCATTTCTCAACCCTTCATTCATTACTTCGCCGTATTGAGCAGAGGTTAGAAAGTCAGGGTAAGCTGTGAAAGAAGTATATGTGAATTTATTGCTGTACGTAAGTTTAGGTTTTCCAACGATTCCTTTTTTGGTTGTGATCAACACAACACCATTACCTCCTTGAACTCCATAGACAGAAGCTGCTGCTGCATCTTTCAAAATTGACATGCTTTCAATTTCATTTGGGTCCAACTGGTTCAAATCCCCTGGAGAGCCGTCTACAATGACAAGGGCTTGACCAAAGTTTCGAATTTCAAAAGAAGAATTGCTAAATCCAGGTTCGCCAGACGTTTGTCTCACAAAAAGTCCAGAGGCAAGTCCCTCCAATGCATTACTCACGTTTGGAACGGGGATACTTTTCAGGGTTTTTTCATTGATCGTTGAAACGGCTGAAATTAGTTTCGCTTTTGATTTTGTTCCATACCCTATGACAACTACTTCGTCTAGAGAACTTGCGTTTTCTATCAGTTGGATATTGAGATCGTCCGTTTGGGTGATGTTGAATTCTTGGGTTACAAACCCCACGTAAGAAACTACCAGAACATCTCCTGATTTTGTGTCTATTGAAAAGTTTCCGTCAAAATCGGATTGGGTTCCGGTATCCGATCCTTTGACAAGGACATTGGCTCCTGGTAAAGGAGATCCATCCGATTCGGTAATGTTACCTGTGATGGAAATTTGGCTGTATCCTGCACCAGCGTAAAGAATGAAAAGCAGGTTTACCAAGAATCTCTTTTTGAGTTTCCGGGTTTGTTTTAGAAATCGTATGTTCATAATATTTGGTTGAAGTTTACTTGTTTACTAGTCCTTGGTTTTAGAGGAACTAATGGGGTTGTTTTTTAAAAGTTGTACATGAATTGGTGTTTCTGATTTTACTTTGTAAGTTTTGGCAAATTCATAGCATCTGTGTTTTTGAGTGTGAAAATTTGTTGTTGTTTAAAAGTGCTCTTGACGTTCTTTGATATTTGTGTTACAAAGAAAGAGCTATTTCGTCTTAAACGATAAAAATACACTACATCATTACTACATCATTCTATTTTTTTGACCTCATTAAAAACACTCAAAAAAAATTAGTTTTCTAATAAAGGCGTATCTTTGAATGGCTTTTGGTTTTTTTAAGACAATTTTATAAATACATCTATTTTGAAAAACAGACTTCTCATTTTATTTATTTTTGTTTCTCTGTCATCTGTAGTTTTGGGCCAGTCAAAATCGGACATAGTACTGCAAACAGTGCCTTTGAGAAACCACTTTACAGCCAGTGATTACCAGGGAGGAACCCAGAGTTGGTCTTTTGATCAAGACAAAACGGGTACTTTGTACGTAGCAAACAATGACGGGCTCTTGGAGTTTGATGGCAAGAATTGGACAAAACATGCTGTGCCTTCTTCGGGCAGGATTCGAGCTGTAAAAGTTGCGAGTGATGGAAAAGTGTTTGTGGGGGGGCAAGGTCAAATTGGTTTTTTTGAAAGAGGTGCTCAGGGTTTTGCGTTTACTTCTTTGATAAAAAAACTCCCACCTGAAAAACAAGGGATTTCGGAGACTTGGAAAATTATGGAATTTGAAGAGAAGTTATTCTTCAATACAGAAAGTGAGTTGTTTGTTTACGAGAATAAGGAAATGCGTGTACTTTCTTTACCAGGTTTTATAAGGTTTGTTTTTAAAGTGCACGACAAATTTTATTTGCAATGTTATGAGAAAGGTTTGTACGAATGGAATGAGGGTACTTTTGTAAAGATTCCAAATACTACGATAAAACACGATATTATTGCGATGTTTCCAGAAGGTGAAAAGCAGTATTGTTTCACGCGAGAGGGAGAAGTATATGTCTTTGACAAGAGCGGACTGAAATTGATTTCGATTCCAATAGCACTGGGAATTGTAAACGATGCGATCCGCTTACATTCGGGTTCCTATGCTGTGGCGACGCAAAGTGATGGTTTGTATTTTTTTGATTCGCAATTTAGGGTACAGCAGCATTTGACAAAAAGGAGGGGGCTATCGGGAAGAACGATCAAATCTTTGTACGAGGATCAATTTCACAATTTATGGGTCGCATTGCATAATGGGATCGATTATCTGAAATTGCGTCTGCCTTTTGCATTGGTGAATGAAGGTTTGGGAGTAGAAGGAACTGGATATGGTGCTGTGCGTCACAACAATCGTATTTATGTGGGTACTAACAACGGTGTTTTTGTGCAAAAGGATGATAAGAAGAATTTGCAAGACCCCTCTTTTGAACTAGTGGAAGGAAGCGAGGGGCAGGTATATGGTTTTTCGAAGACAAAGGATCGACTTATTTTGAATCACGATCGCGGGGCTTTTGAAATGAAGGGGAAGGCTATTGAGCAAATACAATCCATTGGAAGTTGGAAATTTATGAAAACGCCTATTCCAGAAGTGTATCTGAATGGGAGCTATACGGGGTTTACATTTTACAAACCTGGAAGACAGAAGTGGGAACGTTCTCATGCCATACCTGATTTGATTGAGTCTATTGCGATGTTTGAGTTTGAGAGTGATTCTGTTTTATGGGCAACCCATGTTTCCAAAGGAGCTTTTCGAATAGAACTGAACGAGGAGATGCAAGTGAGTGACAAAATTAAATTATACGGACAAAACGATGGGTTTCCATCCAAATTAAAAATCAATGTGTATGAGGTCAATGACAAATTGGTATTTACTTCGGAAGCGGGTGTTTATGATTACAACCGAGAAAAGGATGGATTTGTTCCGAATGACTTTTTGAATAAGTGGTTAGGAGTGGGGTATTTGAACGAAATTGTTTCGGACAAAAACAATGCGATTTATTACATCCAAGATTTAGAGTTTGGAGAATTGAGGCAAGAGAATTTGGGAGCTTTTGAAAAGAAAACATCCATTTTCAAGCATGTTAATAAATACATCAATGACGATCATGTCAATATTTCATTATTGGATGAGGTGAGTGTGCTTATTGGGGCAAAAGAGGGTTTTATCCAATACAATCCAAATCGTAAAATGGAGATGCAGGATGATTTCGAAGTTTTGTTAAAAAATGTAGAGGTGCAATCGTCTCAAGATTCTGTAGCAAATTACGATCCGAGATTTTTAGAAGGATTTTCTGTTTTGAAAGAAAATACGCTCACATTTCAGTATGCCGCTCCTTATTTTGATGGTTTTGAAAATGTAGTGTATTCCTACCGTCTTTTGCCAATCAATGAAAATTGGTCAAAGTGGTCTTCGGCCAGTGAAAAAGAGTATTCGCTTTTGCCTTATGGGGACTACAGCTTTGAGGTAAGAGCAAAAAATATTTATGGAAATGTGTCCAAGTCTACTGTTTTTTCATTTCAGGTTTTGACTCCTTGGTTTTGGTCGAGATGGGCGCTCATTGGTTATTCCATGTTGGTTTTACTTCTGCTGGTTTTCATTCCTGTGATTCAGCAAAAAAAGCACAAAGTCGAAAAAATAATTTTGACGGAAGACAAGGAAAAAGAATTGCAAATAAAAAATGAAGAGATTGACAAATTGACCAATGACAAATTAAAAAATGAATTGAATTTTAAAAATGAACAATTGACGAGTGTGACCATGCAATTGATGAAAAACAATGAGTTCATTCAGGAGGTGCACGGTAAGATATCCTCTTCCTTGGAGAAATCGAATGTAACGCAAGATTTGAGAAGGGTTGTCAATTCAATTGATAAAAAGCTATCGAACAACGATTCATGGGATCAGTTTGCCTATCATTTTGACCAGGTGCATGGTGGCTATTTGAAAACTTTGGCAGCAAGCAATATCAAGCTTTCGCCTCGGGAGATTAAATTGGCGGCTTTTTTAAGAATGAATATGAGTTCGAAAGAAATTTCGAAATTGCTAAATATCACCGTCAGAGGGGTAGAGCTGGCACGCTACAGGTTGCGTAAAAAACTAAAACTAGACAGAGAACAAAATCTAGTAGAATATTTGATGGACTTGGATCGGAAATCTTAGAAATTAGGTTTTAGGCTGTATTTTGCGTAATAATCGTTCAAATGTTCGATGGCTTCATCAGCCGTATCTACCACTCTAAATAAGTTCAAATCCTCTTTGCTAATCGTAGCGTTTTCTTCGAGTAATATTTTTTTAATCCAATCAATCAAACCAGCCCAAAAATCCTTTCCCACGAGTAGGATTGGAAAACGCCCGATTTTTTTTGTTTGAATAAGGGTGATGGCTTCAAACAATTCGTCTAGCGTGCCAAAACCACCGGGCATCACAATAAATCCTTGGGCATATTTGACAAACATCACTTTGCGAACAAAGAAATAGTCGAAATCCAAGCTCATACCTTTGCTAACGTATCGATTGTCTTGTTGTTCAAAAGGCAGTTCGATATTCAAACCAACAGATATGCCGTTTCCTCGGCTGGCGCCTTTATTACCTGCCTCCATAATTCCTGGGCCGCCACCGGTAATCACGCCATAGCCATTCTGAGTAAGTTTGTAGGCGATTTCTTCTGCGAGGATGTAATTTTTGTCGTCCGGTGCGGTTCTGGCAGATCCAAAAATGCTCACACAAGGACCGATACGACTCAGTCTTTCATAGCCCTCTACGAATTCAGACATGATTTTAAAAATCCCCCACGAATCGTTGGTTTTGATTTCATTCCAGGTTTTTGGAGTGAATTGTTCTCTGATTTTTCTGTCTTCGTTTGGTGTCATTTTTGCGTCTTTAAATTTTCATCAAGATAGTTTTTTTGAAAATCATAGAAAAATAAGGATTTCTTTTTTCGTTTTTTTTAACGTGTAGACACCATTTATTGTCTATACAATGGTAGTTGTTTATTGGGAAATGTTAAAATTGACTTTTTGCTTTGACATTTCGAGTAAAACTGCTAAGATTGTGCTGCTATGAGGTCGAAATTGAAAAAGGACCTTTCAAAAAAACACCCCATTTCATTTAGCAACGTGTTGTTTTTATCGCAACATTTGAGAAACAAAGCTTGTCGGCTTTGTAGGCCATGATGCATGTCAAAATATAGTGGTATCGAACCAATTTTGGCGCATTAGTAATATCGATGTTATATGTAATATAAATTGTAAAAGCTATGAAACATTTTTTTTTGGTGTTTGTATTTTTGTCGGTTTTTTTGTCCCATGCACAACTCAGAACAACATTTGAAAAAGGGTGGATTTTCAAAGATCAGTTGAAACAGAGCGGGTACATCAGATCTGACGATCTATCGATGCGTTCCACGCGTGTTTGTTTCAAACAAAATTTGGAGGATCAAAAATGTGAGATATATGGTACTTCTCAAGTATCTTCCTTTCAAGTCATGAATGGAGAGGTCTTTGATTTGGTACATGTGGCAGTAGATAACAACCGAAAAGAGACCGCCCTTTTTGCATGTCTGATTTTTAAAGGAGAAAAATTGTCTTTGTACAAAAGTGTTTACAATACGGACATATTTTATGTTTTGTCCAAAGATGGCGAGCATTATGCGCTGCAAAATGACAAGCTGATTTCTGGAGAAATGGAAATCAGAAAATACAATTACCACGGAGTGTTAAATCACGTTACGGAGGGTGTTGCCTATCGGAGTCACAAAAAAATGAAATTTGACGACGATTATTTTGTTGAAATTGTTTCAGAATACAATACTTTCAAAGGAGCGGATGGTCAGGACCTGAGGGTTGAAAAAAAATCCGATAATTTTTTGATGTTCAATGCAGGTCTCGGAGTGGAAGGGGGTGGTTCTTCTTATTACGGGCAAGTGCTGTATAGAAAATACATACCACATCTCAGCAGAAAAATTTCCATGAATTTTGGGATGAGTTACTACAATCATCAATTTCAAGAACGAAACAAAAATATCAAACGATCGTTGTTGTCTATTCCAGTCAAATTCCAACACAATTTTTTTCAGGGATCTACACGACCGTATGTTTTTGCGGGTTTTTCTTTTAATTATTTCGACACATCAGAGAAATACAATCACTCATTTTCTCGAAAACGATTGGAGAGAAAATATGGGTTGGATGTACTTTATGGTGCTGGAATTGAGGTAAGCGTATTTAAACAAATGTATATCAAAGTAGAATATAGAAGAGAGGCCTACGTGCATCCATTGCTCTTTGGGATAGGTTGGATCATGAAGGTCAGGTAATTATTTTTAAAATTCACCTATGAAATTTCAAGACTTTGTGGGCGTAGAACTGCTTTTTATGTTTTGAAAAGAGTTTTTTTTTGATGTATTTTGTTGAGTCGCTATTTTGAGTTCAACTCCTTTTTTAAGAATTTTGCGGTATGGCTTTTTTTGTTTTTCACAATGTCCTCAGGCGTGCCTTTGCACAAAACAGTTCCGCCTTTTTTCCCACCTTCCAAACCAATGTCAATGATGTAATCTGCCTGTTTGATAACGTCCATATTGTGTTCGATAATCAAAACGGTATTGCCTTTGTCTGTCAGTTTGTTGAGTACCTTCATTAAAATAGCAATGTCTTCAAAATGAAGACCTGTCGTGGGTTCGTCCAAAATGTAAAAGGTATTTCCAGTATCTCTTTTGGACAATTCAGAAGCCAATTTGATGCGTTGTGCCTCTCCACCTGATAAGGTGGTTGATTGTTGCCCCAGCGTGATGTAACCCAGTCCTACTTCTTGGATGGTTTTGATTTTTTTATAGATTTTTGGGATGGATTCGAAAAAAATCACCGCTTCATTGACAGTCATGTTGAGTACATCTGAAATCGATTTTCCTTTGTAGCGAATTTCTAAGGTTTCTCTGTTGAAGCGTTTTCCCATGCAGGTGTCACAAGCGACATGCACATCTGGTAAAAAATTCATTTCAATGATACGGACACCACCTCCTTGGCAGGTTTCGCATCTTCCACCTTTTACATTGAATGAAAATCTTCCTGCTTTGTAACCTCGAATCATGGCTTCGGGAGTTTTGGTAAAAAGCGCACGAATTTCTCCAAATACACCTGTATAGGTGGCTGGGTTGGAACGAGGAGTTCTACCGATAGGGGATTGGTCAATGTCGATTACCTTGTCTATGTGTTCTAAGCCTTTTATAGATTTGTAGGGTAAGGGTTCTTTGACGCCTCGGTAAATGTGTTGGTTTAAAATAGGGTATAAGGTTCCATTGATCAACGAAGATTTTCCGCTTCCTGAAACACCGGTTACGCAAATCATTTTTCCTAAGGGGAAAGAGATGTTTACATTTTTTAGGTTGTTGCCACGGGCTCCTTTTAAAATCAATTCTTTGGCGTTGCCTTTGCGTCTTTTTTGAGGGGTTTCAATTTTTTTTCTTTCTGTCAAATAATCGGCGGTCAAGGTTTTTTCTTTGATCATCTCCGCATAGGTTCCTTGGCTGACAATTTCACCGCCGTGTTTCCCGGCAAAAGGGCCGATATCTATGATACAGTCAGCGGCTTCCATCATATCTTTGTCGTGTTCTACTACCAATACAGAATTTCCGAGATCTCTAAGTTTTAGAAGAGAATCGATGAGTCTTTGGTTATCTCTTTGGTGCAGTCCAATACTCGGTTCGTCTAGAATGTATAACACACCGACCAATTGTGAGCCAATCTGAGTGGCCAAACGGATTCTTTGCGCTTCTCCTCCTGACAAGGATTTTGAGCTGCGATCTATGGTCAGATAATCCAATCCAACGTCCAATAAAAATTGAATGCGTGTTCGGATTTCTTTTAAGATTTCTTCCCCGATGATTTGTTGTTTTTGTGAGAGCTTGGATCCTATGTTTTCAAACCAGTGGCTCAATTCAATGATGTCTAGCTGTGCGAGTTCTGAGATGTTTTTGTTGTCGATTTTAAAAAACAAGGCTTCTTTTTTCAAACGATTTCCTTCGCAAGTTGGACATTTGATTTCGTCCATGTATTTTTTTGCCCATCTTCTGATAGCGGAAGATTCGGAGCTGTTGTATTGATCGTGAATAAAGGAAATGATGCCTTCAAAATCGATTTCGTATTTTCGGGTAACTCCCAAAGTTTTGGAGTTGATTTCAAATTTTTCATTGCCCCCTTTTAAAAGAATGTCGAGCGCTTCTTGTGGGATTTTTTCAATAGGATCATTGAGGCTAAAATTAAAACGATTGGCGATGGTTTCAATTTGTTTGAAGATCCAGCTATTTTTTTGTTCTCCGAGCGGTGCAATCCCTCCTGCAGCAATGGATGTTTTTTTATTCGGGATGACTTTCTCTGTATTGACATCATTGAGCACGCCAAGGCCGTTGCATTTTGGACAGGCTCCTTTTGGAGAATTGAAAGAAAAGGTATTGGGTTCAGGATTTGGGTAGGCAATACCAGATGTTGGGCACATTAAATTTTTACTAAAATACCGAGGGGTGTCTCCTTTGTGTTCCAGTGTCATTAGAATATTGTCCCCTGCGTACAAGGCCGTTTTGATGCTTTCTTCGAGTCTTTTGACAGCGTCCTTGTCAACGAAAAGTCTGTCAATCACAATCTCAATATCATGTGTTTTGTAGCGGTCCAAACGCATTCCTTTTGTGATGTCGACAATGACGCCATCGATCCGAACTTTTACAAATCCTTGTTTTGCAATTTGTTCAAATAGTTCTCGGTAATGTCCTTTTCTTGATTTGACTACTGGAGCGAGAAGAATGGTTTTTTTATTGAGGTATTCTTCTAAAATTAAATCCCGAATTTGTTCGTCTGTATAGCTGACCATTTTTTCTTCTGTTTCGTAAGAATACGCATCTGCTGCTCGCGCAAATAAGAGTCGCATGAAGTCATATATTTCGGTAATGGTACCTACGGTGGAACGTGGGTTTTTGTTGGTTGTTTTTTGTTCGATAGAAATCACGGGAGACAGGCCGTCAATTTTATCAACATCCGGACGTTCCAATCCCCCTAAGAATTGACGAGCATAGGCTGAAAACGTTTCAATATACCGTCTTTGTCCTTCTGCATAAATGGTGTCAAAAGCAAGAGAAGACTTTCCACTTCCACTCAGTCCGGTAATGACTACTAATTTCTCACGAGGAATTTGAACATCAATATTTTTTAGATTGTGTGCTCTTGCTCCGAGGACTTCAATGTATTCTTGTGAATCGGACATGGGATTGTTTTGAAAAACGCAAAGATACTTAATTTAAGGTGGTTCTTTGCATACGTGTGCAGGAAACGAATGTTAAAATAAAGAGTTTGAACTGTTGTGAAAAAGTAGCAATTGCCTTCTTTTGGGGATTTTAAAATTCCTCTCAATTCGGTCCTGGAATAGCCAGGAAGGAGCAGGAACATAAAAAGCAAAAAACAGGCTGTAAAAACAATATTTTATTATCTTGCATTGCAAATGGAAAAGAAATACATTTCAAAAAAGCGATGAAATTAATTCACGACATACGACATTATTTTGAACGACACGGTTTCAATGTGTCTTCTCGCTTTGCGGATAAATTAGGTATGGGAGTCAAAAGCATTCGCCTGACGTTTATTTATTTGTCATTTGCCACATTAGGAGTTTCCTTTTTTATTTATCTGACGTTGGCTTTTTTGTTAAAGCTAAAAGACATGGTATACCGCAAGCGAACTTCTGTTTTTGATTTGTAACCTTAAAACTGTATCAATTTGTCATCAAGAATTTACAAGGCTGTTTTGCTTTTTTTAAGTGTCATTGCAATCGGTGTCATCGGGTACAGTCATTTTTTTGGTTTTTCATTTGTAAACGGTTTGTACATGGCTGTCATTACCATTTCCACAGTGGGTTTTGGCGAAGTTCAGCCCTTGGAAGACAACGCCAAGCTTTTTACCGTTTTTCTAATTTTATCGAGTATTGGTATTTACGGATACGTGGTTGCCGTGATTTCAGAATATTTATCAAACAGCACACTTATGGAGGAATTAAGAATTAAAAAGACTTTGAAAAAAATTGAGAAATTGGAAGGTCATACAATTGTTTGTGGTTATGGTCGAAATGGAAGACAAGCGGCTGCAAAGTTGAAGAATTTTAAAAAATCTTGTGTGGTGATTGAAAGGTCTCCAGAGCTTTTGAAAGAGATGGAAGAAGAGGGTTTTTTAGGGGTCGAGGGAGATGCTACGGATGACGATGTCTTGTTGAAAGCAGGGATAAAAAGTGCAGAGAATTTGATTACGGCTTTGCCTTCGGACGCAGATAATTTGTACGTTGTACTTTCAACGCGTCAGTTGAATGCAAGAATTGCCATTGTAAGTAGGGCAACGAATGAATCCACGCAGAAAAAATTAAAAATTGCGGGTGCAGATAAGGTAATCATGCCGGACAAGTTGGGAGGTGATCACATGGCCTCTCTGGTGGTGACACCTGACTTGATAGAGTTTGTAAACAGAATTTCCTTAGATGGCGAGAACTCTGCAAATTTAGAAGAAATTTCTGTGGAAGATTTGCCTAAAAAGTTTCTGATGAAATCGATCCGAGATTTAGATTTGAGAAGGAAAACAGGTTGTAGTGTGATCGGCTATGTGACAGGAGAGGGGGATTATACAATCAATCCATCTTCTGACATGATCTTAGAACCAAAATCCAATTTAATTTTACTTGGAAGACCGGAGCAAATCGCAAAGATTAAACAAGTTTTTTAAAACGGACCAACCCTTTTTGACACCGTTTGATCTCGATAGAAAAAATAGGAATGATCTACTCGTTTCAGATGAAGATGTGCAAGCACACAATTTTTACATTAAAAAAAGAATATTAAAAACAAATTATGAATAAAATAAGCTCCACACTTTTGCTCGTTCTAACTCCTTTTATTGCCTTTTCGCAAGAAATGTCGATTGATGAAAAAATTGAATCAGGTTTCAAGCCTTTTGCAGATTGGGTAGGTTCTATTGTGTTTTATGCAATTGATATTTCTGGACAAGACGTGCCTATTGTTCTTATTGTTCTGTTGCTAGCAGCCTTGTTTTTTACCTTGTCTTTTAAGTTTGCAAATATCAAATTATTGGGAGTTGCTATCGGTGCGGCAAAAGGAAAGTACGACGCAGTGGATCATCATTCTGTGGAGGTGGTTGCAGGTGACCCAACCCCTGGAGGAGATGTGTTTGAAAGTCCACAGGCGGAGGGAGTTGTTGGAGAGGTGACGCATTTTCAGGCGCTGACGGCAGCCTTGTCTGCAACGGTAGGTCTTGGTAATATTGCTGGCGTTGCTGTGGCGATAGCCATTGGAGGTCCCGGAGCAACATTGTGGATGATTTTGGCGGGTTTTTTAGGAATGTCTACGAAATTGGTAGAAGCGACTTTGGGCGTCAAATATCGCGAAGTCGGAGAAGATGGAAAGATTTATGGAGGACCGATGTATTACCTAAAAGAGGGCTTGAAAGAAAAAAATTTAAAGGGCCTGGGAAAGGTATTGGCGTTTCTATTTGCCATTTTTGTAGTAGGAGGTTCTTTTGGTGGAGGAAATATGTTTCAATCCAATCAAGCTGCGGCGCAGTTGAAACTTCTTTTTGGTGTTGAGAACGGATTTTGGTTTGGTTTGGTAATGTCCTTTTTAGTAGGAGTTGTCATTATCGGAGGAATCAAAAGAATCGGTCAGGTGACGGAAAAGGTAGTGCCTTTTATGGGTATTATTTATGTGGGAGCTGCCTTGGTGATTTTGGGGATGAATTTTGATGCGATCCCTCAGGGAATCGGGCAAATATTTGAAGGGGCTTACAGCGGTGAATCTGTGATAGGTGGTGTTGTTGGAGTTATGATTCAAGGTTTTCGACGCGCAGCGTTTTCAAACGAAGCAGGTGTTGGTTCTGCGTCCATTGCACATGCCGCTGTAAAAACGCGTTTTCCCGCAAGCGAGGGAATTGTAGCTTCTATCGGGCCATTTGTAGATACGGTGTTGATTTGTACGATGACTGCTTTGGTGATTGTGGTGACCAATATCAAAAGCAATTTGTTTGCTTATGGAAATCTGGATTCTGGAAACAATGTGATTATGAATGGAGATGGAGCGCATTTGGGCGGGGTAGATTTGACTTCTGTTGCCTTTGATTCTGCGATTCCTAATTTTTCGATCATTCTTACGATTGCTGTTATCTTGTTTGCTTTTTCAACCATGTTGTCTTGGTCCTATTACGGATTGCAGGGATGGAAATATTTGTTTGGAAAAGGAAAACTTGCAGATTTGATTTACAAATCTTTGTTTTTAATTTTTGTAGTGATAGGTGCTTCGTCTAGTTTGAACTCTGTGGTAGAGTTTTCAGACGCCATGATTTTTGCCATGGTTTTTCCAAATGTCATAGGCTTGTTGTTACTGACTCCAAAAGTGAAAGAGGAATTGCAACGTTATTTAAAGGCGATACGATCTGTGGAATGATCAATTGAGTTGCTATGAAAAAACCGCTTCTTTTTGGCTACGGTAGACGTGAACGGAATGGAGTACTTTGCTTGTTCTTTTTGGTGCTTTGTCTTTCGTTTTGGAGGAGTTCCCTGTTCTCGTTTTTTCTTGAAGAAGAAAAAGAAGCGATCTGTTTTGAGAACAATCAGAATCCAAGTGTTTTCAAAAAAAATCAGATGTACAACTACAATCCAAATTTCATCACTGATGAATTTGGATATCGTTTGGGCATGTCTGTAGAAGAAATTGACCGCTTGCTATTCTATCGTTCTCAGAAGAAATGGGTGCGCTCTGCAAAAAAATTTCAAGAGGTTACGTTGGTTTCTGATTCTTTGTTAACGGTCCTGTCACAATGTTTTAGGTTTCCTTCTTTCAAAGAAAAGAAGCAGGTGTTTTCCAAAAAAGATATTAATATAACTACGGCAAAGGAGTTGCAATCTGTGTACGGTGTAGGTCCGGTTTTGTCAAAAAGGATTGTCCGTTATAGGAATCGTTTGAGGGGCTTTTCGCTGGAAAAACAGCTGAAAGAAGTTTGGGGGTTGAATTCTGAAGTTGTTGTACGAATTTTGCGGAAATTTGAAATCAAAAAAGTACCCACCATTGAAAAAATAAACATCAATACAGCAACCTTCAAAGAGGTACTGTCTGTAGTGTATTTGGATTATTCGCAGACCCTTGCGATTTTTAAATACAAGAATCGGGTAGGGAAAATAGAATCGTTGCACGAATTGAAAAAAATAGAGGGCTTTCCTGTAGAAAAATATGACAGAATAGTTTTATATTTGCAAGCTCAATAAAACACAAACAATATTCTATTTTAAAGACCCCAGAGAGTATGGACTTCAGTTATTCAGAAACACAAGAAATGATCGCGAAATCAGCACGCGATTTCTCAGAGCAATTTATCCGTCCACAAATGATGGCATGGGATGAAGCGCAAGTATTTCCAATCGATTTGTTTCGTAAAATTGGAGAGATGGGTTTTATGGGGATTATGGTTCCTGAAAAATATGGTGGGTCTGAATTAGGCTACCACGAGTATGTAACGGTGATTGAAGAAATAGCCAAAGTTTGTGGGGCTATTGGTTTGTCTGTAGCGGCGCACAATTCTTTATGTACGGGTCATATTTTGCAGTTTGGTACTGAAGAACAAAAGAGAAAATGGTTGCCGAAATTGGCTTCGGGTCAATGGATAGGTGCCTGGGGTTTGACAGAGCACAATACGGGTTCCGATGCAGGAGGAATGAGTACGACGGCTGTTAAAGATGGAGATTACTACGTATTGAATGGTGCTAAAAATTTTATCACGCATGCTATCAGTGGTGACATCGCTGTCGTGATTGTTCGTACGGGTGAAAAAGGAGATTCTCATGGAATGACCGCTTTTGCAATTGAAAAAGGAACGGAAGGGTTTACTTCAGGAAAAAAAGAAGATAAATTAGGAATGCGTGCTTCTGAAACAGCAGAATTGGTTTTTTCAGATTGTCGTGTACACAAAGACAATATTATAGGAGAGATAGGAGAAGGATTTATTCAGTCTATGAAAATTTTGGATGGAGGAAGAATATCTATCGGAGCCTTGTCTCTTGGAATTGCAAAAGGAGCCTACGAAGCAGCATTGAAATACTCGAAAGAGCGAGTGCAATTTGGAAAACCCATTGCCTCTTTTCAAGGAATTTCTTTTAAATTGGCAGACATGGCGACAGAAATTGAGGCGTCAGAATTACTCATTCACAAAGCAGCATCTTTGAAAAATGCCAACAAGCCAATGACAAAAATTGGAGCGATGGCAAAAATGTATGCTTCAGAGTGTGCTGTTCGTACGACAAACGAGGCAGTTCAGATTCACGGAGGATACGGATTTACAAAAGATTATCCAGTAGAGAAGTTCTTCAGAGATGCCAAGCTGTGTACAATTGGAGAAGGAACCACGGAGATTCACAAGGTGGTCATTTCAAGGAACGTGCTGAAAGAATAGTTCGTTGCGGTGCACGCTTTTTTGAAAATGTGGCGAAAGATTTATTTTTTACGAAATAACTTTTTAATTTTGAAATAAGTTGTACTTTTGCATTCCAAATAAAACATAAACAACCATTGTGAGGTGTTTTTAGAGAGTTGTTAAGACAATTTAAAAGAAATAGTTCGCAGATAAACATATTAAAGAGAGTACGATGAGAGGAGGTGATACACAATGTTAATTATACCTATTAAAGAAGGAGAGAATATCGACAGAGCGTTGAAACGTTTCAAAAGAAAATTCGATAGAACGAAAACAATGCGTCAATTGCGTGAGCGTCAACATTTCACAAAACCATCTGTTGCCAATCGTAAGCAAAATATCAAAGCAAAATATATCCAAAGATTGAGAACTAACGAAGAATTGAGTTAGTGATTTTGTAAAGAGATTCGAAAGCCTGTTACTTTGTAAGTAACAGGCTTTTTTTATGGCTTCGTTTTACGAAAATAAAATGTAGTTTTGTAAGAGCGCCTCACTTTTTAAAATATGGACCCTATTTTTTTTGGTTTTTTAGAGTACATTGAATTGGAAAAAAAATATTCCAAGCACACAGTTCTTGCGTACAAAAATGATTTGACTGCGTTTCAGGATTTTTGTAAAACACAGGATCAATGGATCGAATTGACCACCGTGGTTTATGCGCAGATCAGAAGTTGGATTGTTTTCTTAGTCGATTCAGGTATTTCGAATAGAACGGTGAACAGAAAAGTGAGCTCGTTGAATTCATTTTTTAAGTTTTTGGTGAAAACAGAGCAAAGGGCTGTCAATCCACTTGCGAACCACAAAGCATTGAAAGTTGGTAAGTATATACAGGTTCCTTTTTCCGAAAGCGAAATGAATGAGGTGCTGGAAAGAGAAATTGATGATAGTGATTTTGTTCAATTGAGAGATGCCTTGGTAGTGATGGTTTTATATGCCACAGGTATGCGAAGAGCTGAGCTCATGGATTTGACATTGGACGCGGTTGATTTATCGAACAGCACTTTTAAAGTCCTGGGTAAAAGAAATAAGGAACGGTACGTCCCTATGCTAAAAACAGTAAAGAAACGATTGTTTACCTATTTAAAACTGAGAGAAGAACAGGCTTTTGATAGTGCGTTTCTTTTTGTGACGAATCGAGGAAATAAAATGTATGGAACGCTTGTTTATCGGATAATAAATCAGTATTTTAGTAGGGTGTCAACAAAGGTAAAAAGAAGCCCCCATGTCATCAGACATTCATTTGCCACGCATTTATTGAATGAAGGGGCTGACTTGAATTCGGTGAAGGAATTGCTAGGGCATTCTAGTTTAGCCTCTACTCAAGTCTATACGCATACCAGTTTGGATCATTTAAAACAAGTGTATAACCAAGCTCACCCTAGGAGTAAAAAATAGAATTACATGAAGGTATTTGTTCAGTCTGTAAATTTCAATGCAGACAAAAAATTAGTAGATTTTGTAGAAAGAAAAGCAATGGGTCTTGAAAAGTATCACGACAAAATTATCGATGCGGAAGTGTTTTTAAAAGTTCAAAAAACGAGTGAGAAAGAAAACAAAATAACAGAACTGAAAATCAATATTCCAGGGAGCGAATTGATTGTAAAAAAAGAGACCAAAACTTTTGAAGAAGGGATCTCAATCGTGGCGGATTCTATGAAACGACAACTGAAAAAATCGAAAGAAAAAGAGCGTGAATTTCAGCATTAAAAAAAAGTGAAAATAAATTCAAAAAGTTTGTCGTAATAAAATAAACTTTATACATTTGCAGTCCGTTAGAAATAATGGGCTGCTTTTTTATGGGTAAAAGCCGATGTAGCTCAGCTGGCTAGAGCAGCTGATTTGTAATCAGCAGGTCGTGGGTTCGAGTCCCTCCATCGGCTCAATAGGAGAGTGTATCGGTGTTTTTAGAAGTAAAAACAAAGGTTCAGATAAGGTTTCAAACTTTCTCTGTTTTGTTGAGTCAAACAACCTGATGATACGTTGTCCAAAAAAAAGTAGCAACGAAAAGTGTTTTTTATTCTGTGAAAACAGAGAAAAGAATGCTTTGTTCTTTGAATAATGACTGGTGAGATACTCAAGTGGCCAACGAGGGCAGACTGTAAATCTGCTGCGCAAGCTTCGTAGGTTCGAATCCTACTCTCACCACAATTTTTTAGTTTTTGAAAAAAAATTAAAAAAGGGATTTGACAGTATAAAAAGCGAAAGTAGCTCAGTTGGTAGAGCGTCAGCCTTCCAAGCTGAATGTCGCCGGTTCGAACCCGGTCTTTCGCTCTGAGTCAAATTAGGCCGGTGTAGCTCAGAGGTAGAGCGTTTCCTTGGTAAGGAAGAGGTCACGGGTTCAATTCCCGTCATTGGCTCAAGGAAAATTAAAAGTAGAGTATAAATAAAAAGTATATAACTAAGAATTAAAATTAATAATCATGGCTAAAGAAACTTTTGACCGCTCGAAACCACATTTAAATATTGGTACAATTGGGCACGTAGATCACGGTAAAACTACATTAACTGCTGCTATTACTAAGGTATTAGCTGATGCAGGTCTTTCTGAAGTAAAAGACTTCGATCAAATCGACAATGCTCCAGAAGAAAAAGAAAGAGGAATCACTATCAATACTTCTCACGTAGAGTATCAAACAGCGAATCGTCACTATGCACACGTTGACTGTCCAGGTCACGCGGATTATGTTAAGAACATGGTAACAGGTGCTGCTCAAATGGATGGTGCTATCTTGGTAGTTGCTGCTACTGACGGACCAATGCCTCAAACAAGAGAGCACATTTTGTTAGGAAAACAAGTTGGGATTCCAAGAATTGTTGTTTTCATGAACAAAGTGGATTTAGTAGATGATGAAGAGTTGTTAGAGTTGGTTGAAATGGAAGTAAGAGAATTGCTTTCTTTCTACGACTATGATGGTGATAATGGACCGGTAATCGCTGGATCTGCATTGGGTGGATTGAACGGTGAGCCAGCTTGGTCTGAAAAAATTATGGAATTGATGGCTGCTTGTGATGAGTGGATTGAAGAACCATTAAGAGAAGTAGACAAAGATTTCTTGATGCCTATCGAGGATGTATTCTCAATTACAGGTCGTGGTACAGTAGCAACTGGGCGTATCGAAACAGGTATTGCGAATACAGGAGATTCCGTTGATATCATTGGTATGGGAGCTGAGAAATTGACTTCTACAATTACAGGTATCGAAATGTTCCGTCAAATCTTGGATAGAGGAGAAGCAGGAGATAATGCGGGTATCCTTTTGAGAGGTATTGAAAAAACTGAAATTAAAAGAGGAATGGTAATCTGTAAGCCAGGTTCTGTAACTCCACACGCGAAGTTCAAAGCTGAGGTGTATGTATTGAAAAAAGAAGAAGGTGGACGTCATACTCCATTCCATAACAACTACCGTCCACAGTTTTACGTTCGTACAACGGACGTAACAGGTACAATTAACTTGCCTGATGGTGTTGAAATGGTAATGCCAGGAGATAACTTGACAATTACTGTAGATTTACACCAACCAATTGCAATGAACGTAGGATTGCGTTTTGCAATCCGTGAAGGTGGTAGAACTGTAGGTGCAGGTCAGGTAACTGAAATCTTGTAGTAAAATACAAACAATCATAATTACGAGGTGATTCACTTTTTTAGTGGTCACCTCGTTTTTACGGGCGTAGCTCAGTTGGTAGAGCACTGGTCTCCAAAACCAGGTGTCGAGAGTTCGAGTCCCTCCGCCCGTGCATTGAGATATTGGCAAGATTTGTTCAGTATTGTAATAGATAATAGCAGTGTCGTTCAGAAATATTCGTAGAATATTTTGTAAAGCTGTATAAAAAATAGATATAATGAGTGTTGTAAAATATATCAAAGAGTCATTTGAAGAGTTGAATACAAATATGACCTGGTTGCCAAAAGCGGAAGCGCAAAAGTCAGCCGTTGTTGTAGCTATTTTTACAGTAATATTTGCGTTGGCAGTATTTGCTGTGGATACAGTTTTTCAAAATGGTTTGGATGGATTTTTTAACATATTTAATTAATTAAGATGGCTGATTCTGTAAAGAAGTGGTATGTTGTTAGAGCAATAGGGGGTCAAGAAAATAAGGTGAAGTCCTACATAGAAACTGAGATTTCTAGATTGGGATTGTCAGATTATGTTGATCAAGTATTGGTTCCTACAGAAAAGGTTATACAAATACGTAACGGAAAGAAAGTAAATAAAGAACGTATTTATTTTCCAGGTTACATTATGGTTGAAGCGAACCTTTCTGGAGAAGTTCCTCACGTAATCAAGTCCGTGACTGGTGTCATTGGGTTTTTAGGTGAAACAAAAGGAGGGGAACCAGTACCCTTGAGAAAGAGTGAGATCAACCGTATGTTAGGGAAAGTTGACGAGTTGGCTGTTCAAAATGACAATGTGGCGATTCCATATGTTGTTGGTGAAACGGTGAAGGTAGTTGACGGGCCTTTCAACGGGTTTGATGGTGTCATCGAAAACGTAAACGAAGAAAAGAGAAAGCTTGAAGTCATGGTGAAAATTTTTGGAAGAAAAACACCGTTGGAATTGAGCTATATGCAAGTTGATAAAATATCATAATTGCGATGAATAATACTGTTACACATGGCTTCCACTATATGTACGTAAAATAAGTTTAAAATGGCAAAAGAAGTAAGTAAAGTAGTAAAATTACAGGTTCGTGGAGGGGCTGCAAACCCATCTCCACCAGTAGGACCCGCTTTAGGTGCTGCCGGAGTTAACATCATGGAGTTCTGTAAGCAATTCAATGCGAGAACTCAAGACAAACAAGGGAAAGTTTTACCAGTAGCGATTACTGTGTACAAAGACAAATCTTTTGATTTTGTAATCAAGACTCCTCCAGCAGCTGTTCAGATTTTAGAAGCAGCAAAAATCAAAAAGGGATCGGGTGAACCCAACCGTAAAAAGGTAGCAAGTATTACTTGGGACCAAGCGAGAGCAATTGCGGAAGACAAAATGCAAGATTTGAATGCATTTACCGTTGAATCAGGTATGAGAATGGTTGCAGGAACTGCACGTTCTATGGGTATCACAATGAAAGGAGAAGCTCCACAATAAACTTTAAGAAATGGCAAGATTAACAAAAAAGCAAAAAGAAGCTCAAGCTAAGATAGACCCTTCTAAAGTATATTCTTTAAATGAAGCTTCGGCATTGGTAAAAGAAATTACAAATGTAAACTTTGATGCCTCTGTAGATTTGGCAATTCGTTTGGGTGTAGATCCTAGAAAGGCAAATCAGATGGTTCGTGGTGTAGTAACATTGCCTCACGGAACTGGTAAAGATGTAAAAGTATTGGCGTTGGTAACTCCAGATAAGGAAGCAGAAGCGAAAGAAGCGGGTGCTGACTATGTAGGTTTGGATGAATACCTTCAAAAGATCAAAGGCGGTTGGACAGATGTTGATGTAATCATCACGATGCCAGCTGTAATGGGGAAATTAGGGCCTTTAGGACGTGTTTTAGGACCAAGAGGATTGATGCCTAACCCAAAGACAGGAACTGTGACTATGGATGTAGCGAAAGCTGTAAAAGAAGTAAAAGCAGGTAAAATTGATTTCAAGGTGGATAAAACTGGAATCGTTCATGCAGCAATTGCAAAGGTATCTTTTGATGCGGATAAAATTGCGGAAAACGCAAATGAATTGATTCAAACGTTGATCAAATTGAAACCAACTGCAGCGAAAGGGACTTATGTAAAGAGTGCTTTCATGTCTAGTACGATGAGTGCTAGTTTGGCAGTAGATACGAAAGCAAATTAATAGGAAGTTAAAACTCAGAAATTATGACAAGAGAGGAAAAATCACAAGTAATCGAAGATTTAACTGCCCAATTAACAGATAATAGTATCATCTATGTGGCTGATATTTCAGGCTTGAATGCAGAAGCAACTTCTAATTTAAGAAGAGCATGTTTCAAAGCTGGAGTTCAGTTGGCTGTAGTTAAAAACACCTTGCTTACAAAAGCAATGGAAAACTCTGAGAAAGAGTTTGGAGAATTGCCTACTATATTGAAAGGAAATTCATCGATCTTATTGTCTGAAACAGGGAATGCACCTGCAAAGATTATCAAAGAGTTTCGTAAGAAATCTGACAGACCTGTATTGAAAGGAGCCTATATTGAAGAGGCTGTTTATCTAGGGGATGATCAGTTAGAAAATCTGGTAAATATCAAATCGAAAGAAGAACTTCTTGGAGATATTATTGGATTGTTACAATCACCAGCGAAGAATGTTATTTCAGCATTGCAGTCAGGTGGTCAAACACTTTCAGGTATTGTGAAAACATTATCAGAGAGATAAAACAAGCGCACAAATAAATTATTATATTACAATTTAAAAATTAACAAAATGGCAGAATTAAAAGATTTCGCAGAACAATTGGTTAACTTATCAGTGAAAGAAGTAAATGAATTGGCGACAATATTGAAAGACGAGTATGGTATCGAGCCAGCTGCAGCAGCAGTTGCAGTAGCAGGACCAGCAGCAGGAGGAGCAGACGCAGCAGAAGAAAAAACTGAGTTTGACGTAATCTTGAAAGCAGCAGGAGCTTCTAAATTAGCAGTTGTAAAATTGGTAAAAGAATTGACTGGTCTTGGGTTGAAAGAAGCGAAAGGTATCGTTGATAGTGCACCAGCACCAATCAAAGAAGGAGTATCTAAAGATGAGGCTGAAGGTCTTGTAAAATCTTTGGAAGAAGCTGGAGCAGAGGTAGAGCTTAAATAAGCACTTCCCCCACAATTAAACTAAGGTTTAGGTCTTAAGGAAACACTCCTTTCGACCTAAACCATTTTTTGCATATATATTTATTCTTTATTTAAAACAGAATTTTAACTAAAATTTTTTCTCCTTTGGCAACGAAAAATAGTACTGAAAGAATAAACTTTGCATCGGCTAAATTGGCAACAGATTATCCAGATTTCCTGGATATTCAGATCAAATCTTTTCAAGATTTTTTCCAATTAAAAACAAAAGCTGATGAGCGAAGTGATGAAGGTTTGTACAAAACTTTCATGGACAATTTCCCAATTACAGATACAAGAAACAACTTTGTATTGGAATTTCTAGACTACTTTGTAGATCCACCTAGATATAGCATACAAGAGTGTATCGAAAGAGGGTTGACACATAGTGTTCCTCTAAAAGCTCGTTTAAAATTATACTGTACAGATCCTGAACATGAGGATTTTGAAACCATCGTACAAGATGTCTATTTAGGAACCATTCCTTACATGACCAATTCAGGTACGTTTGTGATCAATGGTGCAGAAAGAGTCGTGGTGTCTCAATTACACCGTTCACCGGGTGTGTTCTTCGGACAGTCCTTTCACGCAAACGGTACCAAGTTATACTCAGCAAGAGTGATTCCTTTCAAAGGATCTTGGATTGAATTTGCAACAGACATCAATCAAGTGATGTACGCTTATATTGATAGAAAGAAAAAATTACCAGTAACTACCTTATTCCGTGCAATCGGATTCGAAAGAGATAAGGATATTTTAGAGATTTTTGACCTTGCAGAAGAGGTGAAAGTTTCTAAAAGTGGTTTGAAAAAAGTTTTAGGACGTAAATTGGCGGCGCGTGTTTTGAAAACATGGCACGAAGATTTCGTGGATGAGGATACAGGAGAGGTTGTGTCTATCGAAAGAAATGAAATAGTTTTCGATCGTGATACCATCTTGGAAAAAGAGCACATTGAAGAAATCATTGATTCAGGTGCCAAAACTGTGTTGCTGCACAAAGAAGAGAATGAATCTGCAGATTATGCAATCATTCACAATACCTTGCAAAAAGATCCAACAAACTCTGAGAAAGAGGCTGTGGAACATATTTACAGACAATTGCGTAATGCGGAACCGCCAGATGAGGAAACAGCTCGTGGAATTATCGACAAATTGTTCTTTTCAGAACAACGTTACAATCTAGGAGAGGTAGGGCGTTACAGAATGAATAAAAAGTTGAATCTTGACGAGTCTTTGGACGCAAAAGTTTTAACGAAAAATGATATCATTACCATTATCAAGTATTTGATTGAGTTGATCAATTCAAAAGCAGAGGTAGATGATATCGATCACTTGTCAAACCGTCGTGTAAGAACGGTAGGTGAACAATTGGCGAGTCAATTTGGTGTTGGTTTGTCTAGAATGGCACGTACCATTCGTGAAAGAATGAATGTTCGTGACAACGAAGTATTTACACCGATTGATTTGATCAACGCAAAAACCTTGTCGTCCGTAATCAATTCTTTCTTCGGAACCAATCAACTGTCACAGTTCATGGATCAAACGAATCCATTGGCAGAAATTACGCACAAACGAAGATTGTCAGCCTTAGGGCCTGGTGGACTTTCAAGAGAAAGAGCAGGATTTGAGGTTCGTGATGTACACTATACCCACTACGGGCGTTTGTGTCCAATTGAAACTCCCGAAGGACCAAATATTGGTTTGATTTCATCTTTGGCAGTCTATGCAAAAGTGAATCACTTAGGATTTATCGAAACGGCCTACAGAAAAATTGAGGATGGAAAGGTAAATACAACAGACGAACCAATTTATTTGAGTGCTGAAGAGGAAGAAGGACATAAATTTGCACAGTCAAATTTACCATTGAAAAATGATGGTAGCTTTGTAGATGACAAAATTATTTCAAGAGAAGAAGCGGATTATCCTGTAGTAGACCCCTCACAGGTAAGCTACATGGATGTGTCTCCGAATCAAATTGCATCGATTTCAGCGTCTTTGATTCCATTTTTGGAACACGATGATGCCAACCGTGCGTTGATGGGATCAAACATGATGCGTCAAGCAGTACCCTTGTTACGTCCAGAAGCACCGATTGTAGGAACCGGATTGGAACGCAGAGTAGCCAAAGACTCTCGTATCCTAATCAATGCAGAAGGAGCAGGGGTTGTAGAGTATGTAGATGCAAATAAAATCACCATTAAGTACGATCGTACAGATACAGAAAGATTGGTGAGTTTTGATACAGATGAAAAATCATACGACCTTATCAAGTTTAGAAAAACCAACCAAGGGACAAATATCAACTTGAAACCGATTGTCAAAAAAGGAGATAGAGTTGTAGAAGGACAAGTTCTTTGTGAAGGGTATGCTACTCAAAAAGGAGAGCTTGCTTTGGGTAGAAATATGAAAGTAGCCTTCATGCCTTGGAAAGGGTATAACTTTGAGGATGCCATTGTAATTTCTGAACGTGTCGTAAGAGAAGATGTTTTCACTTCTATTCATATTGATGAATATTCATTAGATGTAAGAGATACGAAATTAGGAAACGAAGAATTGACCAATGATATTCCAAACGTAAGCGAAGAAGCAACGAAAGATTTGGATGAAAACGGAATGATTCGTGTCGGAGCTGAAGTGAAGCCGGGAGATATCTTAATTGGAAAAATTACACCAAAAGGAGAATCAGATCCTACACCAGAAGAAAAACTGTTACGTGCTATTTTTGGAGACAAAGCAGGAGATGTAAAAGATGCTTCTTTGAAAGCTTCTCCATCTTTACGCGGAGTGGTAATTGACAAGAAATTGTTCCAAAGAGCTGTAAAAGACAAATCTAAAAGAACAAGAGACAAAGAAGAAATTGCGAGATTAGAAAATGATTTTGCAGTGAAATTCGAAAGTTTGAAAGACGAATTGGTTGAAAAATTATTCAACTTGATCTCTGGAAAAACATCTCAAGGAGTTCAGAATGATTTGGGTGAAGATGTGTTTCCTAAAGGAAAAAAATTCACGTTAAAAATGTTAAATTCCGTAACGGATTATACACATTTGACAAAAGGCTCATGGACGACAGATAGTGATTTGAACGGCTTGATTGGTGAATTGATTCACAATTATAAAATCAAAGTAAGCGACCTACAAGGAAGCTTGCGTCGTAATAAATTTACCATTACAGTTGGAGATGAATTGCCTGCAGGTATTTTGAAACTAGCTAAGATTTACGTTGCTAAAAAACGTAAGTTGAAAGTAGGTGATAAGATGGCAGGACGTCATGGTAACAAAGGGATCGTTGCTCGAATCGTTCGTGCAGAAGACATGCCTTTCCTAGAAGACGGAACACCAGTAGATATCGTTTTGAATCCACTTGGGGTGCCATCTCGTATGAATATTGGACAAATCTATGAAACAGTATTAGGATGGGCTGGTCAAAAACTAGGTCAAACGTTTGCGACACCAATTTTTGACGGAGCCTCTTTGGATGAGATCAATTCTTATACAGACCAAGCAGGAGTGCCAAGATTTGGACATACTTATTTGTATGATGGAGGAACGGGAGTTCGTTTTGATCAACCAGCGACAGTTGGCGTCATTTATATGATCAAACTGGGTCACATGATTGAAGACAAAATGCACGCGCGATCTATCGGACCGTATTCATTGATTACGCAACAACCATTGGGTGGTAAAGCTCAGTTTGGAGGTCAGCGTTTTGGAGAGATGGAAGTTTGGGCACTAGAAGCTTATGGAGCATCTAGTATCCTAAGAGAAATCTTGACAGTAAAATCTGATGATGTGATGGGAAGAGCGAAAACCTACGAAGCGATTGTCAAAGGTGAGCAAATGCCTGAACCAGGTTTGCCAGAATCATTCAACGTATTGATGCACGAACTGAAAGGTTTGGGATTAGACGTTCGATTAGAAGACTAAAAAGGTTGGCGAGCAATCTAGGTTGCTCGCTGATTTATTAGCCTACAATTGAATAGGCATATTAAAATTTACATTTATAATTCGAATCCATTTTATACCATGGCAAGAAAAGAAGATAAATACACTGTTAAGAAATTCAGTAAAATTTCAATTGGTTTGTCCTCTCCAGAATCTATTTTAGATATTTCTAGAGGAGAAGTTTTAAAACCAGAAACAATCAACTACCGTACACACAAACCCGAAAGAGATGGTTTGTTTTGTGAGCGTATTTTTGGTCCTATCAAGGATTTTGAATGTGCTTGTGGAAAGTACAAAAGAATTCGTTACAAAGGAATTGTTTGTGATCGATGTGGGGTAGAAGTTACCGAGAAAAAAGTACGTAGAGACAGAGTAGGACACATCAACTTGGTGGTGCCTATCGCACATATTTGGTACTTTAGATCATTGCCTAACAAGATGGGATACCTTTTAGGGTTGCCTTCTAAAAAGTTAGACATGATCATTTATTACGAACGTTATGTTGTTATCCAACCAGGTGCTGCTACCAATTTGGATGGAACGCCATTGAATAAGATGGATTTTCTAACCGAGGAAGAGTATTTGGATATCTTAGAAACCATTCCTCAAGACAATCGTTATTTGGAAGATTCTGATCCAAATAAATTCATCGCTAAGATGGGAGCAGAATGTCTGATTGATTTGTTAGATAGAATTGATTTGGATGCCCTTTCGTATGAATTGCGTCACAAAGCAAATACAGAAACTTCGAAGCAACGTAAGACAGAAGCATTGAAACGTTTGAACGTCGTGGAAGCCTTTAGAGATTCTCAGAAAAACAGAGATAACAATCCTTCTTGGATGATCTTAAAAGCGATTCCAGTGATACCGCCAGAGTTGCGTCCTTTGGTACCTTTGGATGGAGGTCGTTTTGCAACTTCTGATTTGAATGATTTGTACCGAAGAGTAATTATCCGTAACAATCGTTTGAAACGTTTGATGGAAATTCAAGCACCTGAGGTGATTTTGCGTAATGAAAAACGTATGTTGCAAGAATCTGTAGATTCTTTGTTTGACAACACGCGTAAAGCCTCTGCTGTAAAAACAGAATCAAACAGACCGTTGAAGTCTCTGTCAGATTCCTTGAAAGGAAAACAAGGTCGTTTCCGTCAAAATCTATTGGGGAAACGTGTTGATTATTCTGCGCGTTCTGTAATTGTTGTAGGACCGGAAATGAAATTGTCAGAATGTGGATTGCCAAAAGACATGGCAGCTGAATTGTACAAGCCATTTATCATCCGTAAGTTGATTGAAAGAGGGATTGTAAAAACAGTAAAATCTGCAAAGAAAATTATAGACAAAAAAGAGCCTGTAGTGTGGGATATTTTGGAGAATGTTTTAAAAGGACATCCAGTATTGCTAAACCGCGCGCCTACACTTCACCGTTTAGGGATCCAAGCGTTTCAGCCGAAGTTGATTGAAGGGAAAGCAATTCAATTGCACCCGTTGGTATGTACGGCATTTAACGCCGATTTTGATGGGGATCAAATGGCGGTGCACTTGCCATTAGGACCAGAAGCAATTTTGGAAGCACAATTGTTGTTGCTGGCATCTCATAACATTTTGAATCCAGCAAACGGAGCACCCGTTACAGTACCATCACAAGATATGGTATTGGGTCTTTACTACATGACAAAAGAAAGAAAGTCAACACCAGAAGTTCCTGTAAAAGGAGAAGGATTGACATTCTATTCTCCAGAAGAATTGACCATTGCTTATAATGAAGGTGCGGTTGATTTGAATGCAGGCGTGAAGGTGAGAACACACGATATTGATGAAGCTGGAAACCAGGTAACAAAAATTATCGCAACCACAGTAGGTCGTGTATTGATCAACGAAGTTGTACCAGCGGAAGCAGGATATATCAATGAAGTATTGACCAAGAAAAACTTGCGTGGAATTATCGGAAATATTTTGAAAGCAACCGACATTCCAACCACAGGAAAATTCTTAGACGATATCAAAACGATGGGATTCAAATTTGCCTTCCAAGGAGGTCTTTCGTTTAGTTTAGGGGATATCATTATCCCTGCTGAAAAACAAGGAATGATTTCAGACGCAAATGCGGAAGTAGATGTGATCATGGCAAATTACAACATGGGTATGTTGACCAACAAAGAACGTTACAACCAAGTAATTGATATTTGGGGATCCACAAACAACCGTTTGACAGAATTGTCTATGAAACGTTTGAGAGAAGATCAACAAGGTTTCAACTCGGTTTACATGATGTTGGATTCAGGAGCCCGTGGATCGAAAGAACAAATTCGTCAGTTGACAGGAATGCGTGGATTGATGGCAAAGCCTAAAAAATCTACTGCTTCGGGAGGAGAAATTATTGAAAATCCAATTCTTTCGAACTTTAAAGAAGGACTTTCAATTTTGGAATATTTTATCTCTACACACGGTGCACGTAAGGGTCTTGCCGATACGGCTTTGAAAACTGCCGATGCAGGATATTTGACACGTCGTTTGGTAGATGTAGCACAAGATGTAATTGTGAATGAAGACGATTGTGGAACTTTGAGAGGATTGGAAGTAACTGCATTGAAGAAAAACGATGAAATTGTGGAGTCGTTGGAAGAAAGAATTGTGGGACGTTTTACGTTGCACGATGTTTACCACCCTGTTTCTAAAGAAGTTTTAGTCGGAGCCTCTGAATTGATTACTGACGAGTTGGCGAAGAAAATTCAAGAAGCTGGTGTTGACAGTGTGGAGGTGCGTTCTCCATTGACTTGTGAAGCGAAGAAAGGAATTTGTGCAAAGTGTTACGGACAAAGTTTGTCTACACGTTCTATGGTACAAAGAGGAGAGTCTGTTGGAGTGATTGCAGCACAATCCATTGGGGAGCCAGGAACACAGTTGACACTGAGAACTTTCCACGTTGGAGGAGTTGCAGGAAATATTTCGGAAGAAAATAAATTGATTGCGAAATTCAATGGAAAAATAGAAATAGAAGACTTGAATACCGTTCAAGGAGAAGATGCACAAGGAAACAAAGTGGATATCGTGATTTCTAGAACTTCTGAAATTAAAGTAATCGATGAGGTCACAGGATTGGTATTGAGTACAAACAATATCCCTTACGGATCTCATGTGTTTATCAAAGGAAAGAAAAAAATCAAAAAAGGTGATGTCGTTTGTCAATGGGATGCCTTTAACGGTACAATCGTTTCTGAATTTGGAGGAAAAATTGTCTTCGACAATGTAGAAAAAGGCGTCAACTATCAAGTAGAAATTGATGAACAAACAGGTTTCCAAGAAAAGGTAATTACCGAATCTAAAAACAAAAAAATCATTCCTTCTTTGATTATTGAAGGTGCTGATGGTGAAGTTTTACGTTCGTACAGTTTGCCACTAGGAGCACATCTAATGGTAGACAACGGAGATACTGTTGAGGCAGGTAAAGTTTTGGTGAAAATTCCGCGTAAGTCTGGTAAGGCGGGCGATATTACAGGAGGTCTTCCTCGTGTAACCGAATTATTTGAAGCACGTAACCCATCGAACCCAGCGGTTGTCGCTGAAACCGATGGAGTGGTTTCCTTTGGGAAAATCAAGCGTGGTAACCGAGAAATTATCGTAGAGTCTAAATTGGGAGATGTTAAGAAATATTTGGTAAAACTATCCAATCAAATCTTAGTGCAAGAAAATGACTTTATCAAAGCAGGAATGCCATTGTCTGATGGAGCTGTGACACCAAACGACATTTTGAAAATCCAAGGACCTTCAAAAGTACAGGAGTATTTGGTAAATGAAATTCAGGAGGTGTATCGTTTGCAAGGTGTGAAGATTAATGACAAGCATTTTGAGGTCGTAGTACGACAGATGATGCGTAAGGTTCGAATCATTGATTCGGGAGATACCTTGTTCCTAGAAAACGCGCTCGTTCATAAAAATGATTTCATTCAACAAAATGATGCCATTTACGGGATGAAAGTGATTGAGGAAATAGGAGGATCTGAAGAATTGAAAGCGGGACAAATTATTTCTGCTCGTAAATTGAGAGATGAAAATTCTCGATTGAAAAGAGCTGATAAAGATTTGATCGTTGCTAGAGATGCGAGACCAGCCACGGCAGAACAAATTTTGCAAGGGATTACGAGGGCTTCTTTACAGACAAAATCATTCATCTCTGCGGCTTCCTTCCAGGAAACAACAAAGGTATTGAATGAAGCTGCTGTAAGTGGTAAAGTAGATTCTTTAGAAGGACTGAAAGAGAATGTAATTGTTGGAAAACGTATTCCAGCTGGAACAGGAATGAGAAGTTACAACAAGACAATTGTTGCTCCTAAAGATGAAATAGAAGAAAACTTGTAAAAGAGTCAGTCGTTCCGTCGAAAGACAAAACGAAGATAAGAAGCGAATGGTTCACAATTTTTTGTGGACCATTTCTTTTTTTGTGAGTGGAAATATTTATATTTATCCAATGAAAGAAGCACAAAATAAAGACGGGAAATTGAATATTCAACTCGATGAAGCCATTGCAGAAGGAACTTATTCTAATTTGGCGATTATCAACCATTCCGCATCAGAGTTTATCGTAGATTTTATCAATGTCATGCCAGGAACACCTAAAGCGAAAGTGAAATCACGAATCATTTTGACTCCCGAGCATGCCAAAAGATTGGCAAAGGCATTGATTGAAAATGTAAAACGTTTTGAGAAAACGAATGGAACGATCAACGAGCCAGAAAACCCACCAATTCCAATGAATTTTGGTCCTACGGGACAAGCCTAATTTTCATATCTGAAGGATCTTATTCATAAGATCTTTTGTAGTTGAGGTCATTTATTTTTTTTAGAAATGACCGCTGTAAAACACCTTTTATAGACAGCAGAGTTGTTTTAAATTCTATCCAAAAAAATAGAGATTTCCTCCGCTCGTTTCTAAATTAAGTTTTATTTTTGCGCATGCAACAAAAAGTACTTATTCTAGATTTCGGATCGCAATTCACGCAATTAATTGCGCGTAGAGTTAGAGAGCTCAATATTTATTGCGAAATACACCCCTACAACAGCACAAAGTTTGATGTAGATGATTACAAAGCAGTCATACTTTCAGGAAGCCCACACTCTGTGAGAGGAGAGAGTGCGCCACAGCCTGATTTGACAAAAATCAAAGGGAAAAAACCATTGTTGGGAGTTTGTTATGGCGCTCAATATTTGGCACATTTCTTTGGAGGAGAAGTAGGTGCCTCAAAAACGAGAGAATATGGAAGAGCCAATCTTTCTTTTGTCAATTCTACAAGTGAGTTGTTCGATGGAGTAAATATTGGAAGTCAAGTATGGATGAGTCACTCGGATACGATTTTACGATTGCCCGAGCACTATACGAAAATTGCAAGCACGCATGATGTAGAAAATGCAGCCTATCGAATTGAGGGCGAAGAAACCTATGCCATTCAATTTCACCCAGAAGTATACCATTCTATAGATGGATTGACCTTATTGAGAAACTTTTTGGTAAATATTGCTGAGGTTGCTCAAGAATGGACTCCGGATAGTTTTGTAGATACGACAGTCGCAGCTTTGAAAGAAAAAGTTGGTAATGACAAAGTGGTTTTAGGCTTGTCTGGAGGTGTTGATTCCACGGTGGCGGCTGTTTTATTAGACAAAGCCATCGGTGAAAATTTGCATTGTATTTTTGTAAACAATGGTTTGTTGCGAAAAAATGAGTTTGAGAACGTCCTGGAACAATACGAAGGAATGGGGCTGAATGTGAAAGGCGTAGATGCTTCTCAACGATTCTTAGAGGCTTTGAAGGGAGAGTCAGACCCTGAGAAAAAAAGAAAAATTATTGGACGTGTATTTATCGAAGTTTTTGACGACGAATCTCATTTGTTGACAGATGTAAAATGGTTGGCACAAGGAACCATTTATCCGGATGTAATAGAGTCTGTTTCGGCAAATGGAGGTCCTTCAGCCACTATAAAATCGCACCACAATGTAGGTGGGTTGCCAGATTTCATGAAATTAAAGGTAGTGGAACCTTTGCGTATGATTTTCAAAGATGAGGTACGTAGAGTAGGAAAGTCTATGGGAATTGATCCAGAATTATTGGGAAGACATCCTTTTCCTGGCCCAGGAATGGGGATTCGAATTTTGGGAGATATCACCCCCGAAAAAGTAAGAATACTACAAGACGTTGATGCGGTCTTTATCAATGGTTTGAAAGCTTGGGGTTTGTATGACAAAGTTTGGCAAGCCGGCGCAATGTTATTGCCAGTAGACTCTGTGGGTGTGATGGGTGATGAAAGGACTTATGAAAAAGTAGTCGCTTTGAGAGCTGTAGAATCGACAGATGGAATGACGGCGGACTGGGTAGATTTGCCCTATAAATTTTTACAAGAAACATCTAATAAAATTATCAACAATGTCAAAGGTGTCAATCGAGTTGTGTATGACATCAGTTCAAAGCCTCCTGCAACCATTGAATGGGAATAATACGTGTCTTCTTTGGTGCAGTTTTGGTTGGAGTTAAGTCAGTATGTGTAAATTTGTGTAAAAAATAAAGGAACTGTGCGCAGTGGAACCTGTGTTCATAGATGTTTTAAAAAACAGGAAACATGAAAAAGTTATTGTTATTTATGAGCATTGTTTTTTGTACCGTTTTTACAGGGAACTCTCAAGAAAAAAAATACCTAAAACACATCGTTCGTGAAGGGGAGAGTTTGCGCAAAATTGCAAGGAAGTACCGCATTAAGAAAAGAGAACTTTTCAGGCTCAATCCAGACCTCCAAAAAAGGCCCTCTGAAAACACCATTCTTCTCATACCAAACCCGGATTACAAAGAGTTCTCAAAGGCACAGAAAGGAACTTTTAAAAGCCATATTGTGCAGCCAAAAGAGACCCTTTTTGGTATTGCCAAAAAATATTCGGTTCCTCTCGACTTGTTAAAAGAATACAACCCGTCCTTGAATGACACAGCTTTAGATATTGGAATGGTCTTGAAAATTCCAAAGCTCAAAGTACTTAGCCAGGAAGAACAAGAAGATATCAAGCTGGCAAAGTGGGCAAAAACGTACGAGTTACACACGGTTGTGAAAGACGACAGTTTTTATAGTTTGACACGGAAATACCATATTTCAAAAGGGAGTCTTTTGCGTTTGAATCCTGATTTGAAGGAAGGTTTGAAGTTAGGAATGGTTCTAAAACTTTGGAGGAAAAGAAATATGGACAAGGCCTTTCAGAGTCCACACAGCTTGTTTAATGATAGTCTTGTGAATTCAAATACGATCGATGTTGCGCTTTTGTTTCCTTTTAAATTTCGTAAAAACGATACGCTGACAAAAGAGCAGTTATTTTCCTCCAAAGGGAAGTTGGAAAATATTGTAACGGATTTTTATTTGGGAGCTGAAATGGCTATTGACTCTTTAAAGAATCAAGGACTAGCAATCAATTTAAAGGTGTTTGATTCAGAAAATCACAAAGACTGTATTTTGGATTATTTTGACGCCGGTGCTTTCGATAGTATTGACGTTGTGTTTGGTCCAGTATATAACAAACATGTAAATTTGGTAGCAGAACGGTTGAAAGATATTCCCGTTGTTTATCCGTTTTATTCGAAAAAACAAGCGAGTTTCACCAATCAAAACGTAATCAAAACCGCGCCAGATCGCGGGATCTATGAAAAAGTGGTTTTAGATTATTTTAAAAGAAATCACACCAACGAACACGTTGTGGTTGTTGGGAATTATACCGTGGCTTCAGAATTGAAAATGAGGTATTTTAAAAGAGCGTTGTTGCAAAACGATTCAATTTCAGACGTTGCGATGTTGCAACCCGAAGAGGGCTATATTCAAAAAGAGCGTTTCGTACAGGCAGTGGATACTTTGGGTGTGAATTGGGTGTTGCTGACCACAAATAATAAGGTAGTGACGGCAGATGTGGTAAACAATTTGAAATCTTTGCCAAACAATCCCTCTGTAAGATTGTTTGCTATGGAAAAAGCACAAAATTTTGATATTATTGACAACAATACCTTGGCTAAGATGAATTTTACGTATGCCGTTTCAGGTATTCAAAACGACTCATTGCCTGAAGTAGCTGACTTTTATCACAAATACTTGTTGAAAAACCACGCGTATCCAACCGATTATGCAATTCGTGGTTTTGATATTGTATACGATGTGCTTGTGCGCATGAGTGGAACAGAAGAATCTCTTCTAGACACCGATTTTTCAGAAGGTTCGAGACGGGTCGGGAATTCTTTTTTCTACGAGAAAGAATTTTTAAAGCCGATTGCAAACAAAGCTGTTTACTTGCAGAAGTACAAGGAAGATCTGACAATTGAAGACCTTCCAGTATTCAAAGAGGCATCAAAAGATTTGGAAGAAGAGGACGGTACGTCAGTTTTGTCAAAGGAATGAAAGGTTCTTTTTCAAAAGAGGGCTTATTTTTTCAAACGTTTTTTTAGACCCTAAGCTTTTCAAGCCCTCTAAATGTCTGTGATGATGCACGTCTGATCCAACAAAATCAATCATGTCTAATTGGACAAGTTTTTCTGCTGTTTTTTTAGTCGAGTCGCCATAATACCCAGTTAAGGAGAGTAAATTTAATTGAAATCGGCATCCTGCATTTTTCAATTTTTTATAGCTATCCAAGTTGTTGTGGTAGAAACTATAACGCTCAGGATGCGCTAAGATAGGCCTGTAGCCTGCCAATTGAATGTCGAATAAAATAGCAAACAAATTCACAGGAGCGTTGAAATAGGAAAGCTCTACCAACAGAGCATCTTCTTTGAGTGTCAACAAATCTCTTTTCTTAAGAAGTTCACAAAACTGTTCGTCTAACATGTATTCTGCAGCAGCATCAATTTTTATATGCGAGAGGTCTCTTTTCTCCAATGCTTCTTGAACCAATTCTAATTGGTCGAGAATAGCGTCGGAACTATTTGGCCAAACATTGCCCAAGACATGAGGCGTAGTAATGAAATTCTGAATTCCATAGGAATCCATTTTTTGAATCAATGCAATCGATTCTTCTAAGTCTTTTGCTCCATCGTCAATTCCTGGAAGAAGGTGAGAATGGATGTCTACAAAATCAAAAGGAAATACTTCTGACAAGTGCTTTTTTTTGCTGAATAAATCGAACACGCTCAAAAAAATTAAGTAAAAACAAATTTATTGAATATTTATCAGATGACACACTTTAAGAAATAGAATATATAGAATTTGATTTTGAATGGTGTGAGACGAGCGGCTTTTGCGTTTGTTTGAGTCGAAAACAGTTCCTTTCCTTTTTTTATTCTTCAAGTTATTTCTGTAATTTTTAGCAATGATAAATTTGATACTCTCTAAAAAATAGAAGGTATTGAATTTGTCGAGATTTCGAAAAAAGTGGTGTAATTCATACAATAACAAAGTAATATGTTTTTTTTAAAACATTCGCAAACGTTATCGTAAAATACTGTTGTTTAATCTGTCGGATGTTGTTATCTTTGGCCGACTCAAACTCAACGATTTATGATTTTAATTGCAGATGGAGGATCTACCAAAGCGGATTGGATTGCCTTAGACGAAAACAAAGAACAATTATTTAAGGTAAGAACAGGAGGGTTGAACCCGGCTGTTGTCCCCGTAGAAGTTTTGCGTGCTCGTATTTTGGAAGCCGATGAGTTTTCTGAAAATTTAGATGCAGTTACTCAGATCTTTTTTTATGGAGCCGGTTGTGGAACCGATGTCGCTACAAAAATACTTAAAGACTTGTTTGAGGAACTTTTTCCAAATGCAGCGGTTGTCGTGGCAGAAGACACTTTGGCAGCTGTATATGCGGCGGCAGGGAATGACCCTGCGATTGTTTGTATTTTAGGAACTGGATCAAATAGTAGTTATTTCGACGGTGAAACGATTCAGTCAAATGCAGTTTCTCTTGGATACATTGTTATGGACGAGGCGAGTGGAAATTATTTTGGAAAACGGTTGATACGAAATTATTTTTACAAAGTGATGCCACCTTATATGGCAGAAAAATTTGAAAAGGAATTTAATTTGGAGCCAGATCATATCAAATTCAATTTGTACCGTCAGCCAAATCCAAATACGTACCTAGCAAATTTCGCTAGTTTTATGTTCCATTACAAGGAAGATCCGTATGTGTTAAATTTGATGGAAGACGGTTTTGATGCTTTCTTTAGAAGCCGTGTGCTACCCTACAACAAAGACAAATCAACCCCGATTTATTTCATTGGTTCCATCGCCTACTATTTTTCAGATATTTTGGAAAAAGTAGCGGCGAAGCACGATTTGAAGATCACAGGAGTGATCCAAAGACCGATCCATAATTTGATCGAATACCACAAAGAAAATTTAATCAAATAAAGCTACAATTCGCTCCAAGGCCATTCCACGAGAACCTTTGATAAGATAGGTAGCGGAGTTGTTGGTTTTGAAAGCATTTTGAAAAGCCTCAAAGGTGAGATATTTGCTCGCTTTTGAGGTTTTTACTTTTGAAAAATGTTTTCCGATCAAAATGACTTGTTCGAAGGGAAGCTCTTCTGCAAAATTGGCAATGTTTTGGTGTTCTTCATCACTGGATGTTCCCAGTTCAAACATGTCACCTAACACAACATTTTTGTGTTTGGCATTCATTTGCGAGAAGTTTTCTAAAGCAACCTTCATGCTACTCGGGTTTGCATTGTAAGCGTCTAATAGGAGGGTGTAAGGTCCTTTCCGTACTATTTGCGATCGGTTGTTCGAAGGAACATAAGAAACAATGGCGGTTTGGATGTCTTTTTTGGCAACCTGAAAATACTCTCCAATGCTTATGGCCGCTAAAATATTTGAAAAATTGTAGGCACCGATCAAATTGGTTTTTAAAATTTCAGTATCGTATTGGATTTCTAGGAAAGGATTGCTGTTGGCAAGACCTATTTTCGAGTTCAGTAACAAGGTGGTGATACGTTCCGTTTTTTCTAACTGCAAAGAATCGTGGGGGTTGACAAAGGCTTTGCCATTCGTCTTTCCTAAAAAATGATACAATTCTGATTTCCCCTTAATAACGCCTTGCATACCGCCAAAGCCCTCCAAGTGTGCTTTCCCGAAATTGGTGATGTATCCGTAATTTGGTTCGGCAATACTCGCTAAAAGTTCAATTTCTTTCAAATGATTGGCACCCATCTCAACGACACCTATCTCAGTGGATTTGTTCATGGAAAGCAAGGTCAAAGGAACTCCGATATGATTGTTTAAATTTCCGTTCGTGGCAATCGTATTGTACTTTTTGGACAAAACCGCCGCAATCAATTCCTTTGTAGTTGTCTTGCCATTGCTTCCTGTCAAAGCCACTACGGGAATGTTTAAAAACCTTCTGTGGTAGTTGGCCAGTTGTTGGAGTGTTTCGAGGGTGTTGGAGACTAAAATTGTTTGATTGCAAGTAACGTAAGCTTCGTCATCAACGAGCGCATAACGAGCCCCAGATTCTATGGCCTTATGAGCAAATTTGTTGCCATTAAAATGAGCTCCTTTTAGAGCAATAAAAAGACAATCTTGAGAGATGTTACGCGTGTCTGTACAAACCCCATGACTTTTAAGAAAAAGAGCATGTATTTCCGAAATTGTCATTTTAAAATGGTCTTAGAATTGAAAAATCACCTCTGAAAAAAGCATTGTTTTTTATTTTTTGTAAAATGGAGTTTTCTTTCTGTTGCTGATGGCTCCAAGCTTGTCCATGGCACATCGAAATCCTATAAATTCTGCGCTCATATACTGTGGTAAAAATCTTCTTTGTGCCGGATCTAGCCAGAATTCACGATCTTTCCATGAACCTCCTTTGTAAACTCTTGATTGATCATCAATAGCCGTTGTTCTTAACTTGCTGTCGTATTCAGTTCTATACGATCCGCTTTCCTCGTCTAAATAAGATTTTGGAGAAAGTGGAGCATTGTACATTCTTAATTTTTCATCTGACTCTCTGGCTTCTTTTCGGTAATGTCTTGAATTTCTTAAGTCGCCATCATTCACGCTTGCATTGTTGGCCAAGTGGTAGTTGAATCGAAGTTTGCTGTCTTCCTTCGTAATAGGAACATACATGATTTTTCCAGGAATATTCTTAGGAACCAATTTTCCATTTGGCAACGTATCGTAGACAAGATCTTCATAGTTGGCGATGTTAACTTTGCCATTTTGATCGATTACTTTTTTAAGAAATAAATTGCCGCGGGCATAGTTGAAGTCATTCATTTCGGTATCAATAATAGGGCGATACACATCGAATACCCACTCCGCCACGTTTCCAGCCATGTCATAGAGTCCAAAAGCGTTTGGAGGATAAGATTTTATTTTATTTGTAATGTCTGCTCCATCACTAGACCATCCAGCAATACCACTATAATCTCCTTTCCCTTGTTTGAAGTTTGCCAATTGATCTCCTTTTTTAGATTTGGATTTGTTTCTCGTGTACTTTCCATTCCAAGGATATTTTTTTCGACCTCTGAGCGTGTTGTATTCGCGGTTTTCAATCACTGCTTTGGCAGCGTATTCCCATTCTACTTCTGTCGGGAGTCTAAAATCGGGGGTAAAGATTCCATGGTGTAATTTGACATGCTTTCCATGGAGTGGGGCTTTTTTGTTTTGTACATCTTTGTCCTTGAGTGTATTGAATCCATCCTTGTAAATAGTGGTTCCGTCATCAAATATCAAATTGGGGTTCAATAAATAGGTTTCCGTGTTGAAATGATTTTTTCCTTCGGCACGGATGCTATCGTTTTCAAGTAAGGGTTTTAAAACCCCTAAATCCATGAGTGCTTTTTGATTTACCATGTCTGTTCTCCATTCACAATAATCATTCGCTTGCAGCCATGAAACACCCACAACAGGGTAGTTCGCATAGGCAGGATGTCTCAAATAAGTTTTGCTCAACGTTTCATTGCTGCCGAGCTCATTTCTCCACACAAGAGTGTCCGGAAGGGCCGCTTCGTATATGTGACGGTAATTTTCATTTCTTGGTGGGAAGACTTTTTCAAGGTACAACAAATACAACAGGTATTCTGCGTTGGTTACTTCCGCTTCGTCCATGTAGAAGGAACGAACCTGCATTCTTTTCGGGGTGGTATTCCAATCGGCCATGATGTCCTCTTGCACACTTCCCATCGTAAAAGTTCCTCCCTCAATCAAAACCATGCCTGGAGGTGTTTTTTGTTCTTTGTAGTTTTGGTTAATTCCAAAATTTCCGTGTCTCTCATCGTTGAATGTCCAACCTGTGAGCGAGGAAGTATTGGATCCTTGTGAGGTTGAAAACTTACTGCAGCTAGACAATACACCTGAAATGATGCATAAGAAAACTAAGAACTTCCATGAAATCTTCATAAGGAGCGGATAATTTGTTTGGGGTTATAAGCACCGCAAGGTACGATATTAATGTGTTTTTTCAATGATTTGAATTTAAAATACGAGGCCCATAAATATATATATCTTTAAGAATGCAATAACGATTGGATTATTTCTTTATTATGTAGTAACTTTCCAAACCAAAAAATAAATTGTAAAATGTTGTATTTCAAAACAATCCTAAAACAAGTTGAAAGCGTACTTCTCGTTTTGCTTTTTAGTTGCTCATTCTTCGGTTTTTCACAAGTACGTATGGAGAAGACTTTTCGGTTGGAGTGGGATATGTCTAGTGGCCTAAAAACAAGTACTTCGAGGGTGCATCAGATTCCTTTTGTGAAAGGGAACGGTGTCAATGCAGCAGGAATTCCTGAGTGTGTGTATACATGGAAAGTTCAAAATTTCAATGCCATTCAAGAATTCCAAATCAAAAATGAGGTGTATCGAACGGTTTCTGCTTCTTTTTTGGGAGAAACAGCTCTGACTAACTTGTCGTCTAAACTCCACCCTAATTTGACACTATCGAAAGGAATCTCAAGTAATTTCATGTCGCTTCGTTTGCAACCAATCATCAAAGAAAACGGACAGTATAAGATCTTAGAGCAGTTTGCCTTGGACTATGTTTTAGAAAATAAAAAAAAGGCCAAAAGATATGCAAGACTTCAAACAGAAGATTCGGTATTGTCTGGCGGTACTTGGTATAAAATAGCCATTGATAAAAGTGGTGTGTATCGATTGAACAAGAGTTTTTTAGAGAATCTGGGAATTGATACTGGAAATTTGGATCCAAAAAATATTCGAATCTTTGGAAATGGAGGAAAGATGTTGCCCAATGTCAATGGGGAATTTCGATACAGTCATTTACAAGAGAACAGCTTGTGGCTTGTTGGAGAAGCCGATGGTGTATTTGACAATTCAGACTATGTTGCGTTTTTTGCGCAAGGACCAGATGATTGGATTGTGACCGATAAGGATGCTGTTTCTCATAGAAAGAATATCTATTCAGACCACGCCTATTATTTTCTTTCTGTGGACAGTGGACACGGGAGAAGAATAGAAGAAGCAACACAGATCACTGCAACTGCTACGCAACAAGTGGACACCTACAAGTCGTATGCCTTTTTTGAAGAAGAGAACGTAAATATTTTGAATACAGGACAGCAATGGTTTGGAGATTTGTTTACAGGGAGTACAGCTTCTAAAAATTATAAATTTCGTCTCGACAATTTGGAAACTTCTCAAGAAGTACTTGTCAGGGTAAGGGCCGTGGCTCAATCCGCTGTCAATTCAACGATGAGAGTTCAAATCAATGGAGGCAATGAGTTTGACCTTGACTTTTCTTCAATAGCGGCAGGAGCTTTTATCAAAGCAAATGCTACAATTGCTGAGAATTCGGCCTTGCTGTCTTCTGAAGATTTGACCGTCTCTATTCAGTACAACAACGCTTCAGATTTGTCTGGATATGCGCGTTTGGATTATATAGAAGTCATTGCCGATAAAAATTTAATCGCAGGAGGTACTCAGTTCGGGTTTCGTAATTTTTTATCGAAAGAGGCCGGAAATGTTCTTGAATATTCGATTTCAAATGCTTCAGCGGTAGGGCAAGTATGGGATGTTACCGATCATTTGAATCCTAAAAAAATTCAAAATTCACAGCCAAGTTCGACGGATTTTGTTTTCAAGGGAGGATCGGGATCACTCAAAGAGTATGTGGTTTTGAACGAAGCTGATTTTTACGTACCGACGATTCCAGAAACGTCTTTGGTTGAAAACCAAAATTTACATGGCTTGAGAGATATTCAATACCTACTCGTCACCACCAATGATTTTGCCAATGAAGCACAAAGAATTGCCGATTATCACATGGCAAACTCTGGTTTGACAGCTCAAGTGGTTTCCTTAGATAAAATTTACAATGAATTTGGATCGGGATCAAAAGATATCACCGCTATACGGGATTTTGTAAAATATCTTTATGACAATGCAACGAGTGATGAGACACGGGTCAAATACTTGTGTTTGTTTGGAGATGCGACCTACGATTACAAAGACATATTGATAAAAAATAGAGGGAAAAACGTGGTACCTGTTTACATGCCTTACCAAAGTTTTAGTTTGACTTACTCCTATGTGACCGATGATTATTATGGAATGATGGACGCTGGAGAAGGAGAAATGGAGTCTACAGACAAACAAGATGTAGCAACGGGAAGAATTTTGGTGAGTAATAAAAAAGAAGCCAAAATAGTTGTGGACAAGATATTGAGGTATTACAACAGTGAAACAGCGGGCGATTGGAGAAATGAAATTACCTTGATTTCGGATGATGTGGATCGTGCTTCTGAAGCTGTTTTGCAAGAGGATATGGAATTCATTGCAGATCAAATCAAGTCAAATAAACCCGCATTTAACGTAAAAAAATTGTACGCAGATGCGTTCAAACAAGAAAAAACCTCTGGAGGAGATTTGTACCCTGATATAAACGCGGGATTGAACAATTCTGTGGAAAAAGGAAGTTTGGTGATCAATTATTTCGGACATGGTGGAGAAGATGGTTGGGGGCAAGAAAGATTTTTGGACATTGCTCAAATCAAATCTTGGCAAAATAAAGACAGGTTTCCTATGATCATTACGGTCACATGTGATTTTACGAGATTTGACAATCCGGACAAATTTACAGGAGGAGAGGAAGTGATTGTCAGTCCCTACGGAGGTGCTGCTTCGATGATATCCACAACGCGAGAAATTTTTATTTCTTTTGGGAGCAGGTTCAATAAGAATTTGATGCCGAATTTACTAGGCTATGATGGACAAGACTACAGCATTGCAGAAGCTTTGATGCATACAAAAAATGAAAATCCATCTACAGGCGCAAAGCAGCACTTTTTTATTTATGCACTTGGAGATCCCGCAATGAAATTAAAAACACCGAAGACTGGCATCAAAATTAACAGAGTTGTCAATTTAGGAAAGACCAAGGAAGCGCAAAATTTGATTTCTAAAGATACGCTAAAATCTTTGTCTAAAATTCGTTTGGAGGGAAATGTGATCAATGCTTTTGGAGAAACACTGACAGATTTTGAGGGAATTGTAAGTGCTTCTATTTTTGATAAATTGGTCGAAAAAACAACCTTAGACAATGATGGTGTTGGAGAAATAATGACTTTTGATGTGCAAGATAGTAAGGTGTTTCGTGGTGAAGGAGCTGTGGAAAACGGCTCTTTTCAAATTGAGTTTGTCGTACCGAAAGACATTAAAATAGCCTATGGGAAAGCGAAAATAAGCTTGTATGCAGAGAACGGGGTATTGGACAAGGGAGGCTTGGATATTGAGACAGTTATTGGAGGAGTAGATGCCTATGCAGGAAGTGATACAACAGGTCCCGAGATTTTGATGCACTTGAATGACAATTCTTTTAGGGATGGAGGGAATACAAACGAAACCCCCAATCTTATCGTAGACTTGTCAGATGAGAATGGCATCAACACTTCTACCAGTTCTATCGGTCATAACATTACCGCCGTGCTTGACGGTGATACGAGCAATCCAATTGTTTTGAATGAGTTTTACGAAGCTACTTTGGGAGATTATACGAGTGGAAATATCTCCTATCGATTGCGAGATTTAGAAATAGGAGCACATACGTTGGCATTAAAAGTGTGGGACACTCACAATAACTCCTCTGAAGAAACGTTGAACTTTCGTGTCGTTGATGATTCGGACTTGTTGTTAGAAAATGTGCTGAATTATCCCAATCCTTTTGTCAATTACACAGAATTTTGGTTCAAGCACAACAAGCCGAATGCGTCTTTGAATGTCCGCATTCAGATATTTACGGTTTCGGGAAAATTGGTGAAAACCATCCAGCAAGAAATTACAGGCACAGGAAGTGGCTTGTCACGAGAAATTACTTGGGATGGTCTAGATGATTTTGGACAGAAATTAGGGAAAGGCGTTTATGTTTATCAAGTGTCTTTGAAAACAGCTGATGGATTGTTTGCTGAGAAGTATGAAAAATTAGTATTATTGCAGTAACAAAAGAATAGCCATATATGAAAAAATCAAAAATTCAAATTATCACAACGCTCTTATTCTGCGCGGTAACCGTTTTGAAAGTACAAGCCCAATCCAATGCAATTTCAACAGTAGCACCTTTGCTATTGATAAATTCAGATGCCCGCTCGGCAGGTATGGGGGATTTGGGGGTTGCCACAACTTCTGATGCGAGTTCTATATTTCACAATTCCGCAAAAATGGCCTTCAATACATCGGAATACACCTTTGGATTGAATTACACACCTTGGCTGCAAAATTTAGTCGATGGTCTTTTTATAGGAGGCGGTTCTGTGATTCACAGAATTGACGAAAGAAGTTCTTGGGGAGCGAATTTGCGTTATTTTTCTTTGGGTAAAATCGAATTGTTTGATGAGCAAGCTTCGCCACTTGGAGTTGAAAACCCTTCAGAATTGTCCATTGCTGGATCTTATGCATTGAAATTGAGCGATTATTATTCTATGGGGGTAACCCTTCGTTACATTCGTTCCGATTTGGCTATCAATGTTCAAAACCTTGATATTCAGGCAATCAATGCTTTGGGGGTGGATATCTCTGGTTTCTATCAGTCACGAGAGCGAAATTATGGGAATTTCAACGGTCGATGGAGAGGTGGATTCAATATTTCCAATCTAGGACCTAAAGTCTCCTATACCAGTGGAGGAGCTAAAAACTTTATCCCGACTCGTTTGCGTTTAGGAGGAGGATTTGATTTTATTTTAGACGATTACAACACCATCGCAGTCAGTCTAGAAACTTCGAAGTTATTGGTTCCAACTCCTGGTGGTGATGCTGAGGATGCGGATTGGGTAGAAGGAATTTTCAAGTCCTTTGGAGATGCCCCTGGAGGTTCGAGTGAAGAGTGGGAAGAATTTACCTATTCCATAGGAGCTGAATATTTGTACAACAATTCTTTTGCAGTAAGAGCAGGTTATTTTCATGAAAGTGAAACGAAAGGAAACAGACAGCACTTCACAATGGGTGCAGGATTAAAAGCCAATGTTTTTAACATCGATTTGTCGTATTTGATCAACGCCTCTGATGTAAACAACCCCTTGGAACAAACCTTGCGTTTTTCCATCTCTTTTGATGTGGGAGATATTTATGAAAATTTTTAAGAAAACTCAACACAGCTAAAAAAAGACCGAGATTCCATGTTTTTCGCGGTCTTTTTTTAAATCATCATTTGAAAAGTAAGCGAAAGGCATGAATTGTTGAATGTGATGAAACGTTTTCTAAATATCTGAGAACTAATTAGTACTTTTGTAAGGCTTTAACTTAAAGAATGATACCTCATGAAAGACTTTTTTGAATTTGACCAAGACATACAATCTTATTTACAAGAAACGGCCAAATGGTCCAAACTATTAGGAATTTTAGGATATGTTGGGATCGGATTTTTGGTCTTGTTTTCTTTTTTTGTCAAAGGAATATTTGAAATGCTGCCGGAAGCAAATGTGCAGCCAATCCCCACAAGTGCCTTGTCAATTGTTTATTTTGTTTTGGCAGGAATCTATTTCTTTCCCGTGAATTATCTTTTTCAGTTTGGAAAGAATATGCGCCTTTCTTTGCAGACACAGGACCAAGAACTATTCAAAACCGCTCTTAAAAACTTGAAGTCGCACTACAAATTTATAGGGATGTTTTCATTGGTGATCATAAGTTTGTACGGTGTGTTGTTTTTGTCAGCAGTCGTTGGATTCCTAATTTCCTAAAGCCCCCTAAAAATGCCGGTATTGATTACAGGAACAGGAAGTTGTATACCGACTGTTACAAAAAAGAACAGTGAATTTTTATCACATCATTTTTTAAACGAAGATGGCGCTGCCTTTGAAAGTGAGAATGCAACGATCATTCAAAAGTTCCATGCGATTACAGGAATTGAAGAAAGACGTTATGCTGAAGATCATCTGAATGCTTCGGACTTGGCATTTTTGGCTTCTAAAGAGGCAATTTCTGCTGCAAATATTGATAAAAACACTCTTGATTATATCATTGTTGCCCATAATTTTGGAGATGTTGCCAAAGGAACGATTCAAAGTGATATGTTGCCTAGTTTGGCTTCAAGAGTGAAGAGTAAATTGGGAATTATCAATGCAAACTGTGTTGCTTATGATTTGATTTTTGGATGTCCCGGTTGGGTTCAAGGAATCATTCAAGCAGAATCTTTTATAAAATCCGGTCTTGCAAAAAAGGTATTGGTTGTTGGAACAGAGACGCTTTCAAGAGTGGTGGATGATTCGGACAGAGATTCGATGATTTATGCAGATGGCGCAGGAGCTTGTGTGTTGGAATCCAAAGAATCGACCCAAAAAAATGGAATTTTAAGCCGGGGAGCTCAAACATTTACAGAAGACGAAATCAATTATTTGTTTTTCGGAAAGTCCTACCAAAAACAAGCAGACGATACGGGGTATATCAAAATGCACGGCAGAAAAATTTATGAATTTGCTTTGAACAACGTCCCTCAAGCCATGCAAAAAGCTTTGGATGAGAGCGGTGTTGCGATCCAAGAAGTGACCAAAATATGTATCCATCAGGCCAATGAAAAAATGGATGAGGCTATTGTGAAGCGGTTTTACAGGTTGTACAAGTTACCCATGCCAAAAGGGATCTTACCCATGAGTATTCACAAATTAGGAAACAGTTCGGTCGCTACGGTGCCCACCCTGTTGGATTTGATTCTCAAAGGAAAAATGGAAGGGCATGAATTGGTTGCAGGCGACGTTGTTTTGTTGGCATCGGTGGGAGCTGGAATGAACATCAATGCGGTCGTGTATCGCTTTTAATATACAGTATGATCTACCTGTTGCAAATAAACCGTGCAAACGAGATAGGTTTGGTAGATCTCAATTTACATCAAATCTTGTCTTATAAATTCAATTTCAAACAAGTCAGACAAATGTTGGGTGATTTTGGTTTTGACTTCCTGTTCGTCTATTTTTTCACCCAATTCCGCTTGCATAGAAGTCACTGCTTTTCCTCGAATACCACAAGGAATGATGTTGTCAAAATACCCCAAATTTGTATTGACGTTCAGCGCAAACCCGTGCATGCTTACCCAACGGCTGCTGCGCACCCCCAAAGCACAAATTTTTCTTGCAAAAGGAGTGCCTACATCAAACCAAACCCCTGTTTCTCCATCACTGCGCTCGCCGTGCAGGTTGTACTCTTTTAGCGTTAAAATGATGGCTTCCTCTAAAAAGCGGAGGTATTTGTGAATGTCTGTAAAAAAATTCTCCAAATCAAAAATAGGATAGCCCACAATTTGTCCAGGACCGTGATAGGTAATGTCTCCACCGCGATTGCTTTTGTAAAAACTAGCTCCTTTTTCTTCAAGCTGTTTTTCGTTCAATAAAAGATGCGAGAAATCACCGCTTTTTCCCAAGGTATAGACATGCGGGTGGCTGACAAACAAAAGATAATTCGGAGTTTTATTTTCAGTATTGTTTTTTCTATTCGCAACCTTGATGTCAATGATTCCTTGAAACAATTGGTCTTGATAATCCCATGCGTCTTGGTAGGCAAGCGAGCCTAGGTCTTTTAAAAATACCTCTTTGTTCATGCGTCTTTGTTATTGATAATCAAGGAAGCAATGACTCCCGGTACCCATCCGCAAAGTGTGAGTAAAAACACAATCAGCAGGGATCCACAGCCTTTGTCATACACTGAAAAGGGAGGAAAAAGAATACAGGCCAAGGCGCGTAAAAAACTCATAAATTTGTTCGTTTTGCTGCAAAGGTCTGAAAAATTAACGAATATCTGAGAATTCTTTCCTTGTCGCCAGCCTTTAAAAATGTATTTTTGTGTTGAAAATCGAAAACATGGCTATTCAAGTTGAAAACGTATCAAAGTTTTACGGAGCACATCAGGCGTTGAAATCCATTTCTTTTCAAGTAGAAAAGGGAACTGTTTTGGGAGTTCTTGGGCCAAATGGAGCAGGGAAATCTACGCTGTTAAAGATTTTGTCAGGCTATTTGTCAGGCGAAGGAACCGTCGTTATTTGCGGAGAACAGCGAACAGAAGAAAATATAGAAATTAAAAAGAAAATTGGGTATTTGCCAGAGCACAACCCCTTGTACAAAGAAATGTTTGTGCGGGAGTATTTGCGTTTTGTCGGAAACATTCATAAGATCGCAAAAAAGGACGTAGAAAAGACTTTGATAAAAGTAGGTTTGTTGCCCGAGTCCAACAAAAAAATAAAAGAACTTTCCAAAGGGTATCAGCAACGGGTAGGATTGGCAGCTGCCATTTTACACGATCCAGAAATAATAATTTTGGACGAACCAACCACCGGGCTAGATCCCAATCAGCTGGTAGAAATTCGAAGTTTGATTGCCGAATTGGGAAAAGACAAAATTGTATTGTTTTCAAGCCACATTCTTCAAGAAGTCGAAGCCGTTTGCAATCGGGTATTGATTGTCAAAGAAGGTCAGATTGTAGCCGATGAAAATTTGGAAACCTTGAACGAAAGCCAAACACAGGTGATTGAAGTTTCTTTTGAGAGTTCCGTAGAAAAAAAATATTTGGAAGCTCTGGAAAATACAATTCTAGTCAAAAAGAGAGGAGAAACCTCCTGGGAATTGACATTTGACACAACGGTCGATATGCGTTCCAAGGTGTTTGATTTTGCAAATGAGAACGGCCTGAAAATTGTTCAGTTGCTTGCCAAAAACAAAAATTTAGAAGCCCTTTTTACCGAATTGACAATGAGCTAGTGCGTGTTTTGTGTGGCTAGTAGAGCGAAATTTAGTTGTTCTCACTGACTTTCAATCGTGCTTGTGCCGAAACATTCATTTCGCTGTAGTTGTTGTCCAGGTATTTGAGGTAGCCTGCAATGGCAATCATACCCGCGTTGTCTGTGGTGTATTCGAATTTTGGGATATAGGTACTCCAACCGAGTGAGGATTCCGTTGCTTTTAGTTCTTTTCTGATTTCAGAATTTGCAGAAACACCTCCTGCGATCGCAATTTGTTTGATGCCAGTTTCTTTCACGGCATTTTTTAATTTTTCAAGAAGAATTTCTACAATCGTTTTCTGAACAGAAGCGCAAATGTCGTGTAAATTCTCTTCGATAAAATTCGGGTTTTCCTTTTCTCGTTTTTGAACAAAGTACAAAATTCCCGTTTTCAATCCGCTGAAACTAAAGTCGGTTTTTCCTACTTTCGGTTTGGAAAAGGCATAGGCTTTAGGGTTCCCCAATTGTGCATATTTGTCAATCAAAGGGCCACCAGGATACGGCAAACCTAGAATTTTTGCGGTTTTGTCAAAAGCTTCCCCTACAGCATCGTCAATGGTTTCTCCCACAACCTGCATGTCAAAATAATCCGAAATTTTTACAATTTGTGTATGCCCTCCACTGATGGTCAAGCACAAAAAAGGAAAGCTGGGTTTTGGCGTGTTTTCTTCGTCTATAAAATGTGCCAATACGTGGCCTTGCATATGATTCACATCGATCAGTGGAATGTTCAAAGAGAGTGCCAAAGACTTGGCAAAAGAAGTTCCAACTAAAAGTGAGCCCATCAATCCAGGTCCACGTGTAAAAGCTATGGCATTTAAGTCTTTTTTGTCGATATTTGCTCTCTGAATGGCTTGTTGAACCACTGGAACAATATTTTGTTGGTGTGCTCTGGAGGCTAGTTCAGGAACAACACCGCCGTATTCGGCATGTATTTTCTGATTGGCAATGATGTTGGATAAAATTTTTCCGTTACAGATGACCGCAGCACTCGTGTCGTCACAAGAAGATTCAATGGCAAGGATATAAATGGATTTTTTAGTCATTTCAAAGTAAATTAGGCATCCTTTTTGCAAATAAAAAAAACAAAGTTACACCTTATCATACGAATTAGAAAAATACTTGGAAAAATTTTAGCAATACTTTTGTTGTTGTTGTTGACGTTGAGTTTTGTCCTCTCTTTGTCCGAAGTGCAAACAAAATTAGGAAACTTTGTCACCGAACATCTTCAAGAGCGTTTTGACGTTCAGATTTCCGTAGAACAAATAGACTTGTCCTATCTCGGTTATGCACAACTTCAGGGTGTTTTGATCAAAGATCATCACGACGCTGTGATGATTTCTAGTAAAAAATTAGAAACATCGCTGTTGAGTTGGAAAAAGATATTGGAAAACAAATTGGATTTGGGCAAAGTAACATTGGGAACTACTGTTTTCAATCTCAAGACTTACAAAGGCGAATCCAAAACCAATTTGACACTTTTTTCTTCTAGATTGCAGAAAAAATCAAAACGTAAGAATCAGCTTTTTGAGCTTCGGACAAATCAGATTGCAGCGAGAGGAATTGATTTTACGATTGTAAATGAGAACAAACAGCAAGACACTTTAGTAGCGTTCTATAAATCTATAAAAGGAGATTTATTTGATTTTGAATTAGAGGGACCCAATGTGGCAGCAAAATTGCGTGATTTTTCGCTTGAAGAAAAGCACGGGATTGCCGTTGTTTCTTTTCGTACGGATTTTTCTTATACGCCGTCTCAAATGAAATTTTACAATACAGTACTCAATACGGAAAATACGAGTTTAAAGGCAGCGATTGTTTTTGATTACAGTCGAAAAGGACTGCAAAAATTCAACGACAGTGTTTTTATCAAAGCAAAATTCAAAGATTCGTATGTGTATGCGCAAGATTTGAAAAAAATAGCTCCGCAATTTTCTGGGGAAGAAACCTATACTTTGGACATGCAATTTCAGGGAAGTTTGAACGATTTCAAGTTGTTGAATTTGGATGTGTTTTCGAATGAGAATTTTGTTTTAAAAGGTAATTATCACCTATTGAACAGCACAAAGCGCGACCGTTCTTTTGTGCTGAAAGGTGTGACAAATAGGTTTGCATCCGATTACGATGAACTGAAAAAAATGTTGCCAACCATTGTGGGTGAACGCTTGCCACCAGCTTTCCAAAGGATTGGAAATTTTTCTATGGAAGGAGCAACGAGTATTGCAAAAGACACGATAGATATGGATGTTACGGTAGCATCTGATTTGGGAACGGTAGCAGCGCAATTACGATTGAACAATGCTTACAAAATAGACGAAGCCTCTTATGACGGAACGGTCTCTTTCAAAGATGTAGATTTAGGGATCATTGTCAACGATCCTTTGGTAGGGGAAATATCACTCAAAGGAAACGTGAAGGGACGTGGTTTTACATTGGCGAATATAAACACGAAATTCAAAGGCAAAGTAACCAAACACCAGTACAAAGGGTATACCTATCGGAAAATTGATGTCAACGGAGTTTTTAAAAACAAGCACTTTGGAGGCCGTCTGAAAGTGAGAGATAAAAACTTGCAAATGGATTTTGAAGGCGTGGCAGATTTTTCAAAAGAAACAAATAAATTTGATTTTGAAGCCAAGGTGATGCATGCAAATTTCAATCCATTGAACCTTTTTAAAAGAGACAGTATTGCGGTATTAAAAGGGGACATAACTATGGATTTTGAGGGAAATACGGTAGACGATGTTCGGGGGATAGCAGTTTTTAAAAACGCGAGTTATACCAATCAAAATAAAACGTATGGGTTCAAAGACTTCACGGTGAAATCGATGCAAAAAGACAGTATCAAAACCATTGAAATCGATTCAAAAGACATCGTCAAAGGACGACTCAAAGGAGTTTACAAGCTGTCAGAGATCAAAGAGCTTTTCGAGAATTCTTTGGGAAGCATGCTTTCGAATTACCAACCTTCAAAAGTGACAAAAAATCAGTTCTTTGATTTTGATTTCAATATTTACAAAGAGATTGTAGAAGTATTTCTTCCTGAAATTCGTTTGGGAGCGAATACAAAAATTAGAGGGAAGGTAATCGATGCGAACAATGAAATAAAACTATTGTTTCAGACACCGAAAATGGCGGTGAAAAATGTTGTTTTGGATGCAATATACCTGCAGATAGACAACAAAAACCCAGTGTTGAACACCAATTTTAAGATTCGAAAGTTGCAAACAAAAAACTATGTTTTGAACGATTTGAATGTGCTCAACAAAACACTGAACGACACCTTGTTTGTGCGAACTGACTTTACCGGAGGGAAAGAAAACAAAGAACGTTACGACCTGTCGTTTTTCTACACTTTGGACAAGCAGAAAAAAGCGGTGATAGGAATCAAAAAGTCGAAAATCTATTTCAAAAACAAAGACTGGTTTGTAAATCCTACAAACAATGATCAGAACAAACTGATTTTTAATTATAGCAAACAGCGGTATCAGTTTGAAGAGTTTGATTTGTCTCAAGGAATGCAAAAAATAACTTTTTCAGGAGTTTTAAAAGATTCCACTTACAAAGATTTGAAAATCCAATTTCAAAAAGTAAGCCTCGATGCTATTACACCAAAAATTGACAGTCTGTCGCTCAAAGGTGTTGTAAATGGGAATCTTAATTTTAAACAAAAAAGAGGAATATACCAGCCCTTTGGAACATTGAGTATTGAAAATTTTTCTATAAACGACGCTTCACAAGGAGATTTGAACATGCGTTTGAAAGCAGAAGATTCTTACAAAGAATACCTCGTTCAGATGGATCTTATCAGCGATTCCTACAAGAATTTATCCGCAACAGGAGTGGTGGATTTGACGCCTACGATTCCTCAAATTGATTTGAAGGTATCTATGGATTCTTTTCAATTGAATGCTTTTAGTCCTTTGGGGAAAAATGTTTTGACCAAAATTAGAGGTGTAGCAGATGGCCATTTTAAGGTCAGCGGACCCTTATCAAATCCCGATATGGACGGAGCTTTGTATTTGCGGAACTCGGGCTTGAAATTTCCATACTTGAATGTGGATTATAATTTTATCAATAGCCCAAAAATTCAATTGGAAAAACAATCTTTCATTTTTGAGAATTTAGAGTTGTCCGACTCCAAATTTAAGACCACGGGTTTTATGAATGGAACAATTCAGCATAGTGGGTTTAAAAATTGGGAATTGGATTTGAAAATAGATTCCGAAAAATTGTTGGTGTTGGATACCAAAGATGTAGAAAATGTGAGTTATTATGGTATGGGTTTGATCGCAGGACAAGCAAGTTTTTTTGGGCCTACAAATGATTTGAGTATTGATGTCAAAGCCAAAACCCTTGAAGGAACAAAATTTGTAATTCCATTAAATGATGTGAAAGGTGTAGAGAACTCCTCGTTGATTCATTTCAAAAAAGAAGAGGAAAAGGAGGAAGTAAGTTTATTGTTGGACAAAGCAGATCTTTTGGAGAATATGCAAGGTCTCTCGTTGAGTTTCGATTTAGATGTCACCAAAGATGCGGTTGCAGAGATTGTTATTGACAGGGTGTCAGGAAGTTCCTTGAAAGGAAATGGATCTGGAAATATACTTGTTGAAATTGATACCAAAGGAGCATTTAATATGTTTGGAGATTTTTTGGTCGAGAAAGGAATCTATGACTTTATATATGGAGGAGTAATCAACAAACCTTTTCAAGTAGCCAAAGGAGGGGTGGTGTCATGGGATGGAGATCCTTACAATGCGGATTTGAATATTACAGCCGTACATCGCGTAAAAGCCAATCCGAAAATTTTATTGGAGAGTCTGAATACCAATCGAAAAATTGACATCGACTTGATTACAAAAATCAGAGGCAAGCTTTTCAATTCGTCCAATGAGTTCGATATTGTCATTCCTAATTCGAGTTCTGTCGTGGCTTCCGAGTTAGATTTTAAGCTCAACGACAACGATGACAACGCCAAAATGCGACAATTCTTTTCGTTGTTGATTTCAAAAAGTTTTTTCAACGAAAACAATATTGAAGAAAATGGAAGTTCCGCTATTTCAGGAACAACTTCGGATATTATTTCGGGAGCACTTTCGGATGTTTTCAACAGAGAAGGCGATAAGTTTCAAATAGATTTAGGCTACACTTCAGGGGAGAAAAACGACCTAGAAACACAAAGTATTGATGATCAGGTAGATATTTCGATGGCTACTCAGATCAACAATAGGGTACTGATCAACGGAAAGCTGGGAGTGCCAGTAGGAGCCAAAACCCAGTCGAGTGTGGTAGGAGAAGTGAAAGTAGAAGTTTTGGCAGACGAAGAAGGAAATTTGAGATGGACCTTTTTCAATAGACAAAACGAAATTCAATATTCAGAAGAAGAAGAAGGGTATACCCAAGGTGTCGGTCTGACGTATCAAATAGATTTTGATAATTTGACTGAAATGTTGGAAAAACTAAAAAAGAAAAAAAAATCAAAACAGCAAAAGTGAGACGAGGGTAAAGATCCTGTTTTTCGAAAAATCGTCGCTCTTTAGATTCAAAAAAATATGGTATCTATGCAAAACAAAAAGAATCACACGAGTTTATGAAAAAACATACATTGGTAATTTTAGCTGCTGGAATGGGAAGTCGCTACGGAGGGTTGAAACAATTGGATCAGATGTCAGATGAAGGCGACACAATCATTGATTTCTCCTTGTACGATGCTATTGAAGCAGGATTTAAGAAAGTAGTTTTTATCATTAGAGAATCGTTCAAAGAAGCGTTTGTTGCCGTTTATAATGAAAAGCTAAAAGGAAAGATAGAAGTAGCGTATGTGTGCCAGGAACTAGACAATATCCCGGGTGGATACCCAGTGAGTCCCGAGCGCGTCAAGCCATGGGGTACAGGACATGCAACTTTGCAAGTAAAAGGAGTAGTGGATGGGAATTTTGTCGTGATCAATGGAGATGATTTTTACAGTGCAGGTGCCTTTCAAACCATTGTCAAAGAATTGGACAATTTAAAAGAAGATTCTTACAATATGTGCATGGTGGCTTACAAATTGAGCAATACCATTTCTGAAAATGGTTTTGTGTCGAGAGGAGAATGTTTTGTCAATGAAAATCAAGAGTTGACAGATGTTATAGAAAGAACACATATTGAAGAAGTCGATGGGAAAATTCAAAGAAAAGAAGTTGATGGAACTTTTGTCCCTATGGCTGATAATTCCATTGTTTCTATGAATTTTTGGGGCTTTACACCGAAATACCTGGAAGTTTTGGAGGCCATGTTTCAAGTTTTTTTAAAAGAAAAATCGATGGAGTTGAAAAGTGAGTTTTTTATTCCAACAGTTGTGAATGAAATCATTCAATCGAAAAGAGGAACTGTGAAAGTTTTGACCTCAGATGCGAAGTGGATGGGAGTTACTTATGCCGAAGACCGTCCCTTGGTTGTGAAAGAAATCAAGCGTTTGAAAGAAAAAGGGATGTATCCTGTAAACCTTTGGATGTAATTCTCAATAGTTTTTCGTATCTTAACAATCTGTTTTTCAGAGACTTTTACTCATTTTTTCGCTTGCTAAAAGCCGAAAACGTTTTCGTATAAAAGTTTTTATGACGGGAACAGCACCCAAAAAAGTAGTAATTTTATACAATATTTTAGAAGAATGAATGTACAATTGAAAAAAATAGCAGTGATGACCTCAGGAGGAGATTCTCCAGGGATGAATGCTGCCATAAGAGCCGTGGTAAGAACATGTGCTTATCATAAAGTAGAATGCATAGGTATCTACCAAGGATACCAAGGAATGATTGAGGGTAAGTTTGTAAGTATGGGACCTCGCAGTGTGCAAAACATTATCAACAAAGGAGGAACCATGTTGCAGTCGGCAAGATCGATGGAGTTTATGACTCCAGAAGGAAGGCAAAAAGCATACGACAACCTCGTCAAAGAAGGTATCGAAGGAGTTGTGATCATTGGAGGAGATGGAACCTTTACAGGAGGAATGATTTTCAATCAAGAGCACAATTTTCCGATCATCGGAATTCCATGTACCATTGACAATGACATTTATGGGACTCAATACACTCTAGGATACGATACCGCATTGAACACTGTGGTAGAAGCCATCGATAAAATTAGAGATACGGCATCTTCACACAACAGACTCTTCTTTATTGAAGTGATGGGTAGAGATGCAGGATTCATTGCCTTGAATGCAGGAGTAGGAGCTGGTGCAGAAGAAATTCTGATTCCAGAAGAAAATATTGGTTTGGATAAAATGCTCGACTCTTTAATCAGAAGTAAAGAATCAGGAAAAACCTCAAGTATTGTTGTTGTAGCAGAGGGAGAAAAAACAGGGAAAAACATTTTTGAATTGGCAGAATACGCCGAGAAAAATTTGCCAGATTACGATATTAGAGTTTCTGTTTTAGGTCACATGCAACGTGGAGGAGCGCCAAGCTGTTTTGACAGAGTATTGGCAAGTAGATTTGGAGTGAGTGCAGTGGAATTATTGATTTCAGGATCGTCGAACTTAATGGTTGGTTTTGTCAACAATGAGGTGCGCTATACAGCACTTGAAAAGGCGGTAAAAGAACACCACGCAATCGATCAAGAATTGATGCGCGTGTCAGATATCATGACAGTATAAGTAAAAATAAGAATAAATAAATAGAAATAAAATGATTAAAATTGGAATTAATGGATTCGGTAGAATTGGACGTTTTGCGTTTAGATCTGCTGTAGCAAGAGAAAATGTACAAGTAGTTGGAATCAACGATTTGTTAGATGTTGATTACTTGGCTTACATGCTTAAGTACGATTCAGTTCACGGTCCTTTTGACGGAACGGTAGAGGTAGTAGATGGAGGATTGGTTGTAAATGGAAATGCAATTCGCATTACTGCTGAGCGCAATCCAGCAGACTTGAAATGGGATGAAATTGGAGCTGAGTACGTGATCGAATCTACAGGATTCTTTTTGACAAAAGAAACAGCTGGTTTGCATTTAGATGCAGGAGCTAAAAAAGTAGTATTGTCTGCACCATCAAAAGATGATACTCCAATGTTTGTAATGGGTGTAAACAACTCAGAATTGAAAGCTGACGAGAAAATTTTCTCAAATGCTTCTTGTACAACAAACTGTTTGTCTCCAATCGCAAAAGTATTGAATGACAACTGGGGAATCGCAGAAGGATTGATGACGACTGTGCATGCTGCAACAGCAACTCAAAAAACTGTGGATGGTCCTTCTATGAAAGACTGGAGAGGTGGACGTTCTGCAATCCATAACATCATTCCTTCATCAACGGGAGCTGCAAAAGCTGTAGGAAAAGTAATTCCTGAATTGAATGGAAAATTAACTGGAATGGCTTTCCGTGTGCCTACAATGGATGTTTCTGTTGTGGATTTGACGGTTAAATTAGAAAAGCCTGCTACTTATGCTGAAATTTGTGCAGCTATGAAATCTGCTTCTGAAAATGAAATGGCAGGTGTATTAGGATACACGGAGGACTTGGTAGTTTCTCAAGACTTTATTGGAGATACTCGTACTTCTGTATTTGATGCAAATGCAGGAATCGCATTGACAGACAACTTTGTAAAAGTTGTATCATGGTACGATAACGAAATTGGATATTCAACCAAGATTGTAGATCTAATTGAATATTCAGCGACTTTGTAAAAAAGCGCTTCAACGTAGAGATTTAAAAACCCTGTTTTGGATACAAAACAGGGTTTTTTATTTGCAAAGATTTTGCATTTCGAGTCCTTTTTACCTTGGTCGCTTCAAAGCAAAGTCACTGCAATCATAGAGATCTCAACACCGACATTTTTGGGCAATCTAGCGACTTCAACTGTTTCTCTGGCAGGGGCTGTTTCTTCTTTGAAATAACTGCCATAAACTTGGTTGATTTTTCCAAAGTCGTTCATGTCAGAAATAAAAATCGATGATTTTACCACATTTTCAAAGGTCATATCTGCAGCTTTTAAGACAGCCTTTAAGTTTTTCATGACCTGTTGTGTTTCGTCTTCAATAGTGTCAGTTACAATTTTATCAGTGCTTGGGTCTATGGCTATTTGTCCTGAAATATAAAGAGTATCATTGCTTAGAATAGCTTGGTTGTATGGCCCCAAAGGATTCGGAGCGTCAGTTGTTTGAATCACTTTTCTCATAAATTAGATTTTTATTAAAGATACAGTTTTGGTCATAAAACAATGAAAAAAAGCTCAAATAGTTGGATTTGAGCTTTTGTGTTTTCTGTGCCTTTAAAAAAGCTAGGATTCTAAGTCGATATATCGATCGTGGTATCCTAATAAATAGAGGACTCCGTCTAGTCCAATACTTGAAATAGAACTTTGAGCATTCTCCTTTACTTTGGGCTTGGCATGAAACGCAATGCCCAAACCTGCTAAGTTTAGCATGGGCAAATCATTGGCACCATCTCCAACAGCAATGGTTTGAGCAATGTCAATATTTTCTTGTTTGGCAATTTCTTTTAAGAATTCTGCCTTTTTGTTGCCATCTACAATTTCTCCTAAATAACCCCCTGTAAGGGCTCCATCTTTGATTTCTAATTGGTTGGCATGTACATAGTCAATGCCCAATTCTTTTTGTAGATAATGTCCAAAATAGGTGAAACCACCCGACAAGATAGCGGTTTTAAAACCGTAACTTTTCAGTGTTTTTATCAATCGATGGGCTCCTTTTGTAATCGGAAGGCTTTTCGCAACCTTTTGCAAAACCTCTTCACTCAATCCCTCGAGCAGGGCCATTCGCTTTTTAAAACTCTCATTAAAATCTATTTCTCCTTGCATGGCAGACTCTGTAATTGCTTTTACCTGTGCTCCAACACCAGCCAATTCCGCTAATTCGTCAATAACTTCTGTTTGGATCAAAGTTGAGTCCATATCAAAACAGACCAAACGTCTGTTGCGTCTGTAAATATTATCTTCTTGAAAAGCAATATCGACATCGAGCTTTTGAGAAATTTTCATAAACTCTTCCGTCACATAAGCCTTGTCTTTGATTTCGCCTCGAATGGAAAGTTGCACACAAGCACGCGGATATTCCACTTCGTTCACAAGAGATAGTCTGCCTGTCAATCTTTTGATAGCATCAATGTTCAAATTGATGTTTGAAATGACATCTGTCACAGCAGAAATTTGCTCAGCAGCAAGTTTCTCGCCAAGAACGGTTACGATGTATCGATTTTTACCTTGTGAGTTGACCCATTTTTCATATTTATCTAAAGTAATGGGTCGAAATTTTGCGGTAATCCCTAGTTCATAGGCTTTGAAAAGTAAATCTTTTAATACCGGTGCAGAACTGGATTTTGATTTGATTTCAAACAGAATCCCCAAAGACAAGGTGTCGTGGATATTGGCTTGCCCAATGTCTAAAACTTTTGCGCCATAAGAAGCTAATACACCAGTCAAACTAGAGGTTAATCCAGGTTTGTCTTGTCCCGAAATATTTAATAAAATGATCTCTTTTTCCATGTGGGATAAGGTTTTTAAATCCACTGCTAAATTCATCAAACTAACTGAGAAATAAAAGGATATTGGGAAATAATTTTCAAGATTTCTTCAAAGAAAATGTTTTTGTGGACGTCTATTTTAGAACAATCTTCTGTCGGGAACATTCCGTTTGTCCCATTTCAAATCACTCAGCATGGGGGATTTTACACCAATAAAAAAGTAGTAAGAGGTACGGGTTCCAAAAGGGACCCAATTGAAATTCAATCTCCAACTATCCAGGTCTCTCGAAATACGGATTTGAGTATAACTGAAGCCTTTGTTTTTGAAGTCGTATCCTGAAGAGGCGCCTACTTTCCATTTCGGAGTCAAATCCAAATCCCCAGAAAACATCAGCGAATTGTTCGATATTTCGTTTTGTCGAGCGCCATTGGCATACGTACTGGAGTAAGAAAGTCGCAAGGACCAAGGAATTGAATTTTGATACAAAGTGACTTCTTTTTCTTCTTCTTTCGAAGAGGTGTTTTTTGCGTCTTGGGGTGAGTTGGTGTTCTCTCTCAGGTTTTTTCCAAACAAATCTGTGTTTTGAAGATTGTCAATTGAAACCTCTGGTTGTTCCGTGTTTGAACTTTTGTTTTTGTTGAGGTCTTTGCTTGAAATAGAATAGCTCATCGTGAGGTTTGCTCTTGTCAAGCGGAACAAACTTCCGTTATTGTTGATATTGAAAACATTGTACTTGACGCCATTTGCATTGATAGCGTAGGGGTCTAAAGTAGCACCCATATTCACACTCAATTTGTTTTTGAGCAATTGCGTACCGGCAGTCAAGCTTACAGGAGACCAGCGCAAACTATCAGCCGCAACATTATAGCTTGTTCTGATATTTAAATTATTCAGAATTTTCACCTTTCGATCTTCGCTTTCTGGATCTTCTTCTTTTGGAGCAATTTTGGCTTCAAGGGAGTTTGCGATGCTAATTCCGACCGTATTTGAAAGCCCTTTCGAAGGAGATCCGTAAAGTCCGAGTGTATAAGGTGAGTAATTCAACAGATCTTCTGGATCATCACTTCGTTGTACATCTTCATAGTAAAACCCAAAATCCGGTCTGTAGTTAAAAGAGATAGAAGGACGCACAGTATGGCGTATGGCTTTTAGTTTTTTTCCTTTGAATTTGTACAAACCATATACATTGGTCGATAGAGAAGCTCCGAAAGCGTATTCTCGGAAGGCAGTAAAACCCCGAATTGTATCCGTTCTAATTTCCTTTGTGCTTTCATTGTAGCTTTTCTTGAGAGACTTGAAATACCAAGTTTCGTTGTAGGAGGCATTGGGAGACAATGTAAGGTATTTTAAAAGCTTGATATTGGTGCTCAACGAGGATCTATGTTGTATTCCTGATTTCGCTTCGTCAAACATTTTTTGCGAGAAAAATTCATCGTCTGTGGTGGTGAATCTATTGTCGGCTTTCAAAGAATAATTCAATCCAATTTTTTGGAGTGCATTTTTTTTAGTTCCAGATTTGGGCGCAAAAGGATAAATACGATCCATATTTACTTGTAATGTAGGTAATGACATTGTGATGACTTCCGTATTTGTGTTTTGCGCATGTGAAGCCGTTACACTTAGATTGAATGGAGTATCTACAAATTTTCTGTACAAAGAAACAGAAGATCTCAAGGTATTTGTAAGTGTTTGCGAATTATTGAGTTGGTTTAGGGACTGACGGTAGTATTTGCTGCTTCCTAAATTTACAGAGGCAGAGAGACGTGCGTTGGGATTTGCCTTTGAATCTTGCGTGTGAGACCAGCGGAGATTGAAATTTTCACTTTTGCTATAATCGTCAAAGCCCTTTTGTCCGAAGATAAGACTTTCGTAGTTGAATCGGAATGTTCCAGAGTATTTGTAACGAACTTTGTAAGTAGATTCCGCACTAAAGCCCCAACTACTATTTGAATAAATATCGCCTGTAAGTGCCAAATCATAAAAGTCATTTCCTGCAAAATAGTACCCTCCATTTTGCAAAAAGAAACCTTGGCTATTCGATTCTCCATAACTAGGAACAATGAATCCAGAGGCCTTTGAAGATGTCAGTGGGAGGTATGCAAATGGCATGATAATAGGTGTTGGAACATCTGCAATTACCAATTTCGTGGGGCCAACAATGATTTTTTTATTCGGTACAATTTTTGCTTTTTTTGTAGCCAAATAATAGTCGGGATTTTTTTTGTCAGAAGTAGTAAAGCGAATGCCACGAACAAATATGGTAGAATCATTCATCTTTTTTGTTTTTTCACCAAGGGTAATGATCCCATTTTGTTCTGTTTGCAAGCCGTAAATCAGCGCTTTTTCAGTCTTGAAATTAAAAACAATCGAATCTTGGACAGATTCCTCATAACCCTGCACAAAAACGGGGAGTTGAGAATAGTCTCCGATGCTGTCCTTGATTCCTCGAGCAACGACAACATTGTTGAGGTAGTCAATTATGATATTCCCTGATTTGATGTTGACATCGCCGTAATTGACTTCGGCATGATTGTAGAGTGTAACCGTTTTGTTCACCACATCTTCTAAAATATAATCTTCAGCTTTGTGATCAATAATAGCCTCAATTGCTTCTTTCGGCTCTGAAATATCTGCCGTTATAAGGCTGTCTTTTGAAATCAAATCCAGTTCACTAGTTTTCGTTGCTAGCGTGTCTATCTGTGCAAAAGAAGGGAGGGTGCCGAGTATAAAAAAGCTGGCAATAAAAAGAATATGGTATAAGTTTGTTCGCAATATTATATGTGCTATTTTTGTGAAATAAGCTGTTTCAAACCTGTAGTTTTTACGTTGCCAAAATTAATTAAAATATATTCATGAATTTGTCACAAACTCCTAAAATAAAGCAAATTTTATTCTACGGCCTTGTTTTTTGCATATTTCTAGTAAGATTCAATGCTGTTTCACAAAATAAAAGCTTTACAGTAGTGCTGGATGCAGGTCATGGAGGAAAAGACCCTGGCAAAGTTGGCTATCGGAACTACAAAGAAAAAAACATCGCGCTTCAAATTGTATTGCAAGTAGGAAAAAACTTGTCAAAAGAAAAAGGGATCAAGGTTATTTACACACGAAAAAAAGATGTTTTTGTAGACCTGTTTGAGCGTGGCCGAATTGCCAACAAGGCAGATGCAGACTTGTTTGTCTCGGTTCATTGCAACGCGCACAAATCTCAAGCATCAGGTTCCGAAACATGGGTACTGGGAGTGCACGCAAACAAGCGGAATTTTGAGGTCGCAAAGGCAGAAAATGAAGTGATTCTGTTGGAAGAGAATTTCGAGGAAAAATATGAGGGTTTCGATCCAAATTCTCCAGAATCTATCATTGGACTTACGCTAGAGCAGGAGGAGTATTTGGACAAAAGTTTGGAGTTGGCAGCAGCAGTACAAAACAATTTCAAAGGAAAATTGAAACGAAAGGATAGAGGCGTAAAACAAGCAGGATTTATTGTGTTGCATCAAACATACATGCCGAGTATTTTGATTGAAACGGGTTTTTTGACCAATAAAAAGGAAGCGGCTTACCTCTCTTCGAAAAAAGGAAAATCTGAAATGGCGGCCGCGATTACCAAAGCAATTTTAAGTTATGTAAATAATTTAAAAATAAATACAGTTGCGAAAACAAAGCGCTTGTCAACTCAAAATGTACAAGCAAAAAAAGAAGCGGTATGTTTCAAGGTGCAAATAGCTTCTGGGAAAACAAAATTAGAAACCTACAGTTACAATTTCAAAGGATTGAAAAATATAGAACGTGTAAAGGTTGGATCTCATTATAAATACTACTACGGAAAAAGTCAAACCTACAGTGAGATCAAAGCACCATTAAAAACAGCTCAAAAGAGAGGTTATCGATCCGCTTTTATTGCAGCATTCATAGATGGTGCAAAAGTTCCTTTGGCCAAAGCAATTAAAAAAAGCAATCGATAGAAAGGTAAAAGTTATGACAGGTTCAATTCTTACTCAAATAAATTATTAGTAGTTTTGTTTTATAAAAAGAAAGAGATGGTTACATTTTCAAGAGAGTTTAAAACAGGAGTAGTTGTGGTGGTAATCGCAGCTGTTTTTGTTTGGGGGTACAGTTATTTAAAAGGTCACAACTTGTTTGAGGGGACTTCCCATTCTTACTTTACGGAGTACGACAACGTGCAAGGTTTGAATACGGCAAGTATGGTTACCATCAATGGATATGAAGTAGGAAAAGTAGTTGGCATTTCTTTCAATGAAGATGTGAATAAAAAAGGTCAGTTGGTGGTTGAATTTACCGTTGAAAACAATTTTCAATTTTCAAAAAATAGTATTGCAAAGATTTACAGTGCGAGTTTGATGGGAGGAAAATCTTTGGCTGTCATCCCTTCCTATGAAGGAGTCTTAGCCGTACCAGGGGATTATTTGGCTGGAGAAATTGAATCCGATATGTTTTCTTCAGTGGGAGAAAAACTGAATCCTTTGCAAGCCAAATTGGAAAGTGTTATTGTAAGTGCCGATTCACTTTTGGTACATCTCAACGATGTCATGGACAAGAGGACCATTAAAAATTTAAAGGCGAGTATTCAATCTTTTAAAGGAACCATGTCAACCCTCGAAAACACCGCCAAAAACGCAGATTCAATTGTTGCAGAGAACAGACATACAATTAGGAAAACACTTGAAAATGCAGAAGAAATAACGGGTAATCTGTCGAAATTTTCAGATACATTGGCTCATGTCCAAATAGGCGCATTGGTAAGTCGTGTAGAAAGCACTATTGGAAACCTTCAATTGATTACAAAAACCATCAATCAAGGGGAAGGAACGCTCGGTAAATTGATGAAAGACGAGGCAGTTTATACGAATTTAGCGAATGCTTCCAAAGAATTGGAAGACCTGCTACGCGATATAAAATTACATCCAAAACGTTTTGTCCATTTTTCTCTTTTTGGAAAAAAAGACGAAGGATATGAAGATGTCAAAGTAGAATAAAAAAGAAATTATGCAATACGTCCCAAATATTATTTTTACCCTTTTACTTGCCCTTGGTGTTGGTTTTTTTGCAAAAAATTTAAAAAAACTCAAACGAAACATTCAACTTGGAAAAGCAATTGACAGAAAAGACAACTCCAAAGAGCGTTGGTTGAATATGATAAAAATTGCGTTGGGTCAAACCAAATTGGTGAGGAGGCCAGTATCTGGAATTTTACATGTTGTGGTTTATGTGGGGTTTATCATTATCAATATCGAAGTTTTAGAAATTGTATTGGACGGTGTTTTAGGAACACATCGTTTGTTTTCTTTTTTGGGAGGGTTTTACGGATTCCTAATAGGTAGTTTTGAGATATTGGCGTTTTTGGTTTTGGTGGCAGTTGTCTTGTTTTGGACACGAAGAAACGTGGTCAAAATAAAACGTTTTTGGCAGAAAGAAATGACAGAATGGCCCAAAAAAGATGGAAACATTATTTTATATTTTGAAATTGTATTGATGAGTTTGTTCTTGGTCATGAACGCAACAGACGTTCCTTTTCAAGAGATGCAAGCCGGAAATACCATCAGTCAATTTTTGACACCACTATTTGCCGACTTTTCTATAGAAACCAATCATGTCATTGAAAGATCTGCTTGGTGGCTGCATATTGTTGGAATTTTAATTTTCTTGAATTACCTCTATTACTCAAAACATTTACACATTTTGTTGGCCTTCCCAAATACTTATTTTGCCAATTTAAATGCCAAGGGGAAATTCGAAAACAACGCCACGGTGACAAAAGAAGTCCAAACCATGATGGATCCCAATGCGGATCCCTATGCGGTCCCTGAAAATGATGGTGCAGAGCCTGAAAAGTTTGGAGCCAGCGATGTGACCGATTTGAATTGGGTTCAGTTGATGAATGCTTATACCTGTACCGAATGCGGTCGATGTTCTTCTGTATGTCCAGCAAACGAAACCGGGAAGGAGTTGTCTCCGAGAGCGATTATGATGAAAACACGAGATCGATTGGAAGAAGTCGGTAACAACATCGATGCAAACAAGGGAGAGTTCAAAGACGATGGAAAACAATTGCTCCAGGATTATATCAGTCCGGAAGAGTTGTGGGCATGTACGAGTTGCAATGCTTGCGTAGAGGAATGTCCTGTAAATATTGATCCCTTGTCTATTATTATGGACATGCGTCAGTATTTGGTGATGGAACAATCTGCAGCACCACAAGAATTGAATAGTATGATGTCGAATATTGAAAACAACGGCGCACCATGGCCTTACAATCAAATGGATCGACTGAATTGGAAAGATGAAGCGTAAAATCAGTTTTGGATCTTTAGTCTTGTGTATTTCTTCAGCCAGCACTCAATACTAAAAATTCAACACGCAAAACTAGAAAGATATGAACGTACCTACAATGGCAGAATTGATGGCGCAAGGAAAACAACCCGAAGTATTGTTTTGGGTAGGTTGTGCCGGAAGTTTTGACGACAGAGCAAAAAAAATCACCAAGGCTTTTGTGAAAATCTTAAACAAGGCAAAAGTAGATTTTGCAGTATTGGGAGCAGAAGAAAGCTGTACTGGAGACCCTGCCAAAAGATCGGGAAATGAATTTTTATTTCAGATGCAAGCCATGGCAAATATCGAAGTGTTGAATGCCTATGAGGTAAAAAAAATCATCACAGCTTGCCCACATTGTTTCAATACAATTAAGAACGAATATCCTGAACTAGGAGGTTCTTATGAGGTAATGCACCATACACAGTTTTTAAAATCACTGTTAGATGAAGGAAAATTGACCATCGAGGGAGGATCTTATAAAGGCAGAAAAATAACCTTTCATGATCCTTGCTATCTTGGAAGAGCAAACGATGTGTACGAAGCGCCAAGAGAATTGATTCGAAAACTGGAAGTAGAATTGGTGGAAATGAAACGCTGTAAAATAAACGGTTTGTGTTGTGGGGCTGGGGGAGCCCAGATGTTCAAAGACGCAGAGAAAGGAAACAAAGAAGTCAATATTCTACGAACAGAAGATGCCCTTTCAGTTCAACCAGATATCATTGCAACAGGTTGCCCTTTTTGCAATACTATGATGACGGATGGTGTCAAAAACAAACAAAAAGAAGCCAGTATTGAAGTAATGGATATCGCAGAAATGATTGCAAATGCACAGGATCTTTAAACGGTTCCTTTGTCTTGTTTAGAGTTGGCGAATATCAACGATAGCTCCGTTTTCTAAAGCAGCATGCGTGTCTAGCTGGAATATTTTCTCAGCAACTTCTATCGGCGTCAATAATCCGTCATTGTCTTTCAATTCAATAAAGCGTTTGACATTTTTAAACTCCTTTTCCGAGGTGCTTCTTATTTGACGTTGCATCCCCGTTTCTACAACACCTGGATAGATGGCATTTATTTTTACCGGGTTTTTTTTAGCATTTTGTTCCAAGGCCATGGTTCTTGTGGCCATATCTAATCCTGCTTTGGACGAGCAATACACGGTCCATCCTTCATAGGGTTTTTTGGCAGCACCTGAAGAAATGTTGAGAATCCTCTTAGAAGTGTTGCAATCTTTTAATTTTTTGACAAAGCTACTGCAAAGACAGATTGGCGTTGTAGTGTTCAGTGCAATGGTTTTTTGAATGCTTTCAAGGGTGTTATTCTCAATGAGTGCTACGTCTCCTAAAGACCCTGCATTGTTGATGAAAACAATTTCTAAAGGTTTCTGTGTGCTGATTTTTTCCAGCAATGGATTCATAACATTTAAAGCATCTATAGGGTTTGATAAATCAACCGATAAAGAGGTGACATTCGGATGGGGAAGTGCAGCTGTTCGCGATAATGAAAAAACAGAAAAACCATTTTTGGAATAGGTATTCACCAAAGCGGCTCCTATTCCTTTGCTTCCTCCTGTGATGATGGCGATTTTTTGGAGATCCATAGCGTTATTTAAAAAATTCTTTCGATCGTTCCCAATAGACATCCATTTCATTCAAAGTCATTTCGGAAAGTTCTTTGTTGGCTTCTTTGGCCGCTTTTTCTAAAAACTGAAAACGATTGCTGAATTTTTTATTGGTTTTTTCCAATGCATTTTCTGGATTTACACCGATAAAACGAGCGTAATTGATCATGGAAAATAAAACATCTCCAAATTCGGACTCTATATTTTGTGTGTTTCCATTTTTAATTTCTGTGTTCAATTCAGAGAGCTCTTCTTGTACTTTTTTCCAAACTTGTTCCGGTTTTTCCCAGTCAAATCCAACACCTGCTACTTTGTCTTGTATTCTATTCGCTTTTACCATAGCAGGCAGTGATTTGGGAACACCTTCTAAAACAGAATTTTTACCTTCTTTGAGTTTTAGCTTTTCCCAATTTTGTTTGACTTCTTCTTCACTATTTACTTTTACATTTCCGTAAATATGAGGATGTCTATGAATTAATTTTTCTGAAATTTCATTCGCAACATCACCAATGTCAAAATGATTGGATTCAGCCCCGATTTTGGCGTAAAAAACGATATGCAGCAAGAGGTCTCCCAATTCTTTTTTTACTTCGTCAAGATCGTTGTCTAGAATGGCATCTGCCAATTCATAAGTTTCTTCAATGGTCAAATGACGCAAACTTTCTAAGGTTTGTTTTTTATCCCAAGGACATTTTTCTCGCAAATCATCCATTATGTCGAGTAGTTTATTGAAGGATGCTAATTGTTGTCTTCTGGTGTTCATAAGAGGTGCAATACGGGGTTTTTACATTGGATTTGGCGAGGTATGAAAGTAGGATTATTTTTTCAATAAAAAAAAGGTCTGAAAAGCAGAGTTTTACTTTTCAGACCTTTTGTAGAAATGCATTCCTAATTTACTCAGCGGTTTCTTGTTCTTCTTCGCTTTCGATAGAACTAAAGTCAAATTTTGCAGCAATCAATAAATTGTACCACTGAATTACTTTTTTAATATTGGATGGGTACACGCGTTCTTCGTCATAATCGGGAAGGACTTCTGAAAAATAAGCGAGCAATGTTTTGTTACTTTCCTTATGATTGATGGAAGCTTTTCCGTCTTCTTTTTTGTGGATATTTAAAAAGACTTCACGTAAAGGAACTTCCTCAGCATAAGTGTATATAGCGATGTCGTTCAATACGCTGATATTGTGTGTATTTGTGATTGGGAATTTTTTATTTTCCCCCAAAGAAGCTACGATAAATCCTCCTTTGGATTGAGAAATGATGTTAAATAGTCCAGGTTTGCCAGCAATAGCAATTGTTTTTGTAAGTCCCATAGGGTGTTGTTTTTGTTAATTATCTCTTTTTTGTTTTAGGAAATCGCATTCTGTAATCTGCGGTGATTTTTCCTTTTGAAATATTTTCTAATTTTTTCTTGAGCAATCTTTTCTTTAAAGAAGAAAGTTTGTCGGTAAACAAAACACCTTCAATATGATCGTATTCGTGCTGGAATACTCGGGCTGCAAGACCGTCCAAAGTTTTGGTGTGTTCGGTAAAATTTTCATCCAAGTATTGAATGGTGATTTTTTCTTTTCTAAAAACATCTTCACGAACTTCAGGAATACTCAAACAACCTTCACTAAAAGCCCACTCTTCGCCTTCTTCTTTGACGATTTTAGGGTTGATAAAAATATGATTGAAGTTTTTAAGAACCTCCTGTTCTTCTTTATCCAATTCTTCATCTTCTGCAAAAGGACTGGCATCAACCAAAAACAGTCGAATGGCTTTTCCAATTTGAGGAGCGGCCAATCCAACACCATGGGCGTTTTTCATGGTTTCTTTCATGTCTGCAATTAATTTCTCCAAGCCTGGATAATCCGCATCAATGTCTTTGCCTACTTTTCTCAGTACAGGGTCTCCATAAGCTACAATTGGTAAAATCATTGGTCAATTTTTTTAAATTCTTCGATGGCAAAAGTACAAAGAATCGTGTGGCTATAAAATTTATTTTTCACATTATGGAGTTCGTTGGCAATCGGGTTAAGTTTTGAAAATATCCATTCTTGTGGCAATTCTAGGAATTTCAAAATTCAAGATCCACCGCTTTTAGCGGTTGTACAAATACGATTGTAAAATAATCGTGGCACTGATTTTATCGACGAGCGCTTTGTTTTGTCGTTGCTTTTTATTGAGTCCTCCGTCAATCATGGTTTGAAATGCCATTTTTGAGGTAAACCGTTCGTCTTCTCTGTGAATAGGGATGTTTGGGAAGTGTTTGGAAAGTTTTGCTAAAAAACCACGAATCAATACTTCACTTTCACTGTCTGTATTGTTCATTTGTTTGGGTTTGCCCACCACAAAAAGTGTTACTTCTTCTTGCGAGACGTACTTTTTTAAAAAGGGAAATAATGCTTTTGTTTCTATAGTGTCCAATCCAGATGCAATGATCTGCAAATCATCGGTAACGGCAATTCCCGTTCTTTTTTTTCCAAAATCGAAAGCAAGTATTTTTCCCAAAATCTTTGTTTATTGCAAAAGTAAGCATTTTATGCGGTGGCATTACATTGGTTGAAAAAATGTATCTTCGCAATGATTATTCAGGTAATACATCACCTAAGATTTTTAACAATTGATACTCGAATTTAATATTTTTAAAATATGGAAATAGACGCCGTGATAACTTGGGTTGATAGCTCTGATGCTGTATGGAGAAATAAAATCAATCAATATTTAGAAAAAAAAATAGATTGGTCGAGTAAAAGAGAATCGACAAGGTACAATTCTATCAACGAAATTGACATTACGATTTTATCAATTCTAAAGTTTGCGAGTTACATTAAAAATATATACCTCGTTACTGACAAGCAACAGCCTAAAAATTTCGAGAGATTGAGGGAGATTTCGAAAGAATCAAATGTAAATTTGAAACTTGTTGACCACAGTGTGATTTTTAGAGACCACCAGAGCTATTTGCCAACGTTCAATTCCTGTTCAATCATTACCATGCTATACCAAATACCAAATTTGGCCGATAAGTTTGTGATTTTTAATGACGATACTTTTTTAATGAGAGAAACTTCGATTACTGATTTTTTTATTGGTGAAAAACCAGTAATTCGTGGCAGATGGGATTCTTTCTATGAAGACAAAATTTTTAGAAATATCTTTCTTCGTTTAAAAGCTATTTTTAAAAAACAAGACAATAAAAAAGTAGGCTATAAATTGGCACAGCAAAAAAGTGCAAAGCTCTTAGGACTTAAGAAATATATTAGACGTGATCATACTCCAGTTTCAATCAGAAAGTCAACACTTGAGCGTTTTTTCAAAGAAAACCCTGATTTCTTGAGCGCCAACATAAAGCATAGGTTCAGAGATAATAGTCAATTTATCATATCTTCATTATCGAACCATCTTGAAGTTTTGAGTAATACATACGTTTTAGAAAAAAAATTCGATTTAAGTTATTTCCAGTCTTACAATTATGTAATAACAAAGTTCAAATTGATCATTTTTGATAAGAGTGCTCGTAAAAAGTTTGTTTGTTTTCAAAGTTTGGAATTAGCGCCTACAAAAGTTTTGAAAAAAATATTAAAATGGGTAGACAACAAATTAGATACAAATTTTAGTGATGAATATTGAGATTGTTAACTTTTTGGAGAAAGGTAAAACAATCCTATACCCGACAGATACGGTTTGGGGGTTAGGATGCGACGCAACCAATGAAAAAGCAGTACAAAAAATCTATCAATTAAAAAACAGAGAAGAATCCAAAAGTCTCATTGTGTTGGTGGATTCTATAGAAATGTTGCAAAACTATGTAGGGAGTATTTCGCCTAAAATTTTCACGATTTTACAAGACAGTAAAAAACCGACCACTATTATTTACAAACAGCCTACAGGATTGGCAAAAAACACGATTGCTGCTGACAATACCATTGCAATTCGCATCCCAGAAGATGATTACTGCAGAGATTTGATCAGGCAATTTGGAAAGCCGATTGTCTCTACATCAGCAAATAGAAGTGGATCTCCCACGCCAAAATGCTTTGCAGAAATAGCTCCTGCTATTTTGGAGACCGTAGATTATATAGTAAATTTGCGGCAAGATGAAATTGCTTCAAAATCTTCCACCATTCTTCGCGTCAATGAGAATGATGAAATTGAAGTTCTCAGAGATTAACCTATGCAGGAACATTATTACAAAGAGGCATTGACTGCCGAAATTTTTTCAGTTATTTCCAAAGCCGCCGAAAGCTTGCAAGTAAAAACCTACGTTATTGGAGGTTATGTACGCGATTTTATGCTTGAAAGAGGCGGAGTAAAAGACATCGATATTGTTGCTGTAGGAAGTGGGATTGAGTTGGCGAAGGAAGTAGCGAATTTATTGCCGTACAAACCAAAAGTCCAGGTGTTTAAAACCTACGGAACTGCCATGCTTCGTTTCAAGGATGTCGAAATAGAGTTTGTGGGGGCTCGAAAAGAATCTTATTCCGAAGACTCAAGGAACCCAGAGGTATGTGAAGGGACTTTAGAAGACGATCAAAACAGGAGGGACTTTACCATCAATGCCTTGGCGTTGAGTTTGAATAAAGAAGATTTCGGTTTGTTATTAGATCCTTTTGGAGGGGTCTCAGACATGGGTTCAAAAATTTTAAAAACACCTTTAGATCCGGATATCACTTATTCCGACGACCCTTTGCGCATGATGCGAGCCATTCGGTTTGCAACGCAATTGAATTTTACGATTGAAAAAGAATCCTTGGAGGCCATTTCGAAAAATGTGGAAAGAATTGAAATCATTACCAAAGAGAGAATGGTGGACGAGTTGCATAAAATAATGCGCTCTAAAACTCCGTCGGTAGGTTTTTTACTCCTAGAAAAAACGGGATTGTTAGAGCGTGTTTTGCCAGAATTGACAGATTTGAAAGGCGTTGATGAACAAGAAGGACAAAAACACAAGGATAATTTTTACCATACTTTAGAGGTCGTTGACAATATTTCAAAACAGACAGAAGATTTGTGGTTGCGATGGGCGGCTCTGTTGCACGATATTGGAAAAGCACCCACGAAAAAATTTCATAAAAAGATTGGTTGGACTTTCCATGCGCATGAATTTGTGGGGTCTAAAATGGTGTTTAAATTGTTCAAAAGGTTGAAAATGCCCTTGAATCAGAAAATGAAATTTGTGCAAAAATTAGTGCTTTTGAGTTCTCGACCCATTGTGCTTGCCTCCGATGTAACAGATTCAGCGGTACGTCGATTGATCTTTGATACAGGTGACGATTTGGATAGTTTGATGACTTTATGCGAAGCCGATATCACAACAAAAAATCCTGTTAAATTTAAAAAGTACCATCAAAATTTTAAAATTGTTCGGGACAAAATAAAAGAAGTAGAAGAAAGAGACCATGTTCGAAATTTTGAACCTCCGATTTCTGGAGAATTGATCATGAAGACTTTTCATATGAAACCTTGTCGAGAAATCGGACAAATAAAAGAGGTAATCAAAGAAGCTATCTTAGATGGAGACATTCCGAATGAGTACGAGCCAGCATATAAATTGATGCTCTCTCACGGAGCTAAACTAGGATTGAAGGCTTCTCATTGATGTTTCTGATCTTTGTTACAAGGCTTGCATGTTCACCAATTTGTAATAGGCTCCTTTTTTTGAAATCAATTCCTCGTGTGTTCCCTGTTCTGAAATCTCACCTTTGTGTAGGACGACAATGGTATCTGCCTTTTGTATCGTAGAAAGCCTATGAGCGATGACCATAGAAGTTCTGTTTTCCATCATTTTTTCCAAAGCATTTTGCACCAATTGTTCTGATTCGGTATCCAATGCAGATGTGGCTTCATCCAATATCATGATGGGTGGATTTTTCAGTACCGCTCTGGCAATACTCAAGCGTTGTTTTTGCCCCCCAGATAGTCGATTTCCATTGTCTCCAATATTGGTATTGTATCCCTCAGGTAAATCTTTTACAAACTCATGCGCATTGGCAATATTGGCAGCAGAAATAATGGTGTCTGTCGTGCTTTTTTCAACCCCAAGAGCGAGATTTTCATGCACCGTAGCGTTGAATAAAATAGAGTCTTGTGTTACGATTCCCATCAAAGAGCGGAGTGCTTTTTTAGAAAAATCTTTGACATTAATTCCGTCAATAGTAATACTGCCCTCATTCACATCATAGAAACGAGTGATCAAATTCGCCAGTGTAGATTTACCACTTCCAGACTGTCCTACCAAGGCGACTGTTTTTCCTTTTGGAATGGTCAAGGAAAAGTTTTTCAAGACATATTCGTCTTGGTATTTGAAAGAAATATTGTTGAAAACAATTTGTTTTTCGAAACTGTGATTTTCAACTGGGTTTTCATTCTCCTTAATATTGTTTTCAGTGTCTAAGACTTTTAAAATTCTTTGTGCAGAAGCATCCCCTTTTTGAATTTTAGAAACCGCATTTGAAATGGCTTTGGCAGGGTTCAAAACAGAATAAAACAAACCGATATACGTGAAAAATGAAGGAGCGTCCAAATGGCTATTGTTCGAAAGCACCAATTTTCCACCAAACCATAAAATAGAAATAATTGTCAAGGCACCTAAAAATTCACTCGTTGGAGAGGCAGCATATTGTCGCTGATTTACGTTTGTCATCAATCGGGAAAACAACTGCGTAGAATGGTTGAATTTTTTCTCCATTTTCTCTTCTGCATTGAATCCTTTGATCACACGCAAGCCCGTAAGAGTTTCTTCTATAAAAGAGAGAAAACGACCACTTTCTTCCTGGGCTTTCATGGATTTCGATTTTAGCTTTTTTCCAATCGCAGAGATAAAGAACCCTGAAATAGGCAACATGATAAAAACGAACAAGGTCAATTGAGCACTCATTGAAAACATCATGATAAGGGTAATGAGAATCGTCAAAGGTTCTCTAATAACCGTTTCAAGAGACGATAAAAAAGATACTTGCACAGCTTCTACATCCGCAGTCATTCTTGAGATGATGTCTCCTTTTCTCTTTTCCGAAAAATAAGAAATCGGCAGGCGTACTATTTTTTCGTACAATTTGTTCCGTAAGTCACGAACAATCCCGTTTGTTAAAAAAGCGAGTTCGTAGGAGGCTAGAAATCGAAATAAATTTTTAAAGAAAAATAAAACGGCACAAACGATGCAAATAATTCCCAATGCAGCCAAAACACCTTTTTCTTGTATGTAGTGGGTAATTTCGAAATAAAAGCTGTTTTTTAGGTAATCGAAACTATTGGACAAACCACTGTAAACCGGTTTTTCGTACACTTTGGTGTCGGTCTTGAATAAGATGGACAATACTGGTAAAAAAGACAATACCGTCAAGATGTTAAATACAGCGTATAGAATATTGAACAATGTATTCAACCAAGCGTAGCGCACATAGGGTTTTGCAAAGAGTAAGATTTTTCTAAAGTGATTCATCTGTTGCCTATAAAGATAGTTCTTTGATAATTCGTTGTATTTTTTGGTCCAACATAGTTTCGGTTGCTGCGGCATTTTCGATTTTGTCGAGCGGTGTGTTTGTACTAAAATAAAATTTTATTTTAGGTTCCGTTCCACTTGGCCTTGCTGCAATTCTAGTTCCATTTTCCGTTAGGAAAATCAAAACATTTGATTTTGGCAAATGGATGGGCGTTTCTTCCCCTGTCAGCAAATTTTTTCGCACAGAACTTTCATAATCAAAAGCGTATTTTACTTTTTCTCCGTCAATGGTTGTCATTGGAGATGTTCGCAAGTCAACCATCATTTGTTGGATTTGAGCAGCTCCGTCCATTCCTTTTTTTGTGATGGAGATGAGGTGTTCTTTGTAAAAGCCATGTTCGGTGTATAATTTTAACAATTCCTCATAAAAGGAACTCCCTTGAGATTTTGCATAGGTGGCAATGTCACAAGCAAGTAGAGAGGCTGTAATGGCATCTTTGTCTCGTACAAAATCACCTACCATGTATCCAAAACTTTCTTCACCACCACCAATGAAATCCAATTCAGGATAATCGACGATCATTTTGGCAATCCATTTAAATCCCGTCAAACAAATTTTCGCATCGATTCCATAACTATGTGCGATTTCCGAAACCATATCCGTTGAAACAATGGTGGTTCCTACAAACTGTTTTCCGTTCAATTTTCCCTCTTTTTTCCATTTTTTGATAAGGAAATCGGTCATCACAACCATGGTTTGATTTCCGTTTAATAAGGTCATGTTTCCATTCAAATCACGCACTGCAATTCCCAATCGATCACTGTCTGGATCTGTTCCGATGACAATATCGGCTTGTACTTTTTCTGCTAGTTCTGTCGCCATTTTTAAAGCGGCTGGTTCTTCTGGGTTGGGAGAGGCAACAGTCGGAAAATCTCCGTTAGGTTCTCTTTGTTCCTCGACAATATGCACGTTTTTATAGCCTGCTTTTTCAAGTGTTTGCGGCATCGCTGTAATAGAGGTTCCATGCAAGGAGGTAAATACAATTGTCAAATCATCTCGATTGTTCAATGCCAGACTTCCGTTTGCTACAGCCGCATCGGTGAAAGCTTGGTCCACTTTTTCTCCAATGTATTCTAGTAAATCGGGATTGGCATGGAAGTTTATTTCAGAGAATTTTAGTCGGTTCACTTCGGCAATAATACCACCATCGTGTGGCGGAACAATTTGTCCCCCATCTTTCCAATATACTTTGTATCCATTGTACTCAGGTGGGTTGTGAGAAGCTGTTAATACAATTCCAGCATCGCAGTCCAAATGTTTTACAGCAAATGAAAGTTCTGGCGTGGTACGCAAAGCTTCAAAAAGATATACTTTGATTCCGTTTGCAGTAAGCACATCTGCCACGAGTTTTGACAAGGTGTCACTGTTGTGTCTGCAGTCGTATGCAATGACAACTTTGCATTGTTTTCCAGGAAAATTTGAAATCAAATAATTGGAAAGACCTTGGGTTGCTTTTCCAAGGGTGTATTTGTTAATTCTGTTGGTTCCAGCACCCATGAGTCCTCTCATTCCTCCTGTACCAAATTCCATATTTTTATAGAAGCTGTCTTCGAGAGCTTCAGGATTGTTTGCTATCAATTCTTGCACTTCTTTTTGAGTGGTGCTGTCAAAAGTATCACTTAACCATTGCTTTGCAGCATCTAAAATAGTCTGGTTGTTCATTCGTTCTTTAATTTTTTACAAAAATAAGTTATTCGAAAGGATTTTGAAATGAATCTTATCGATTTTGCCAAAAGTATTTCACAGCTCTTTTAGCACTGTGTAGTTTGCAGAATTGTTTTTACTTCTTAAAATAAGTTCCCCAATAAAACCCGCTAAAAACAACTGAGTTCCTAAAATCATTGTCGTCAATGAAATGTAAAAAAGTGGGCTATCGGTTACCAAGGGTGCTGGACGATGGTAATAGTATAAGTTCAAGAGTTTTAAGAGTCCTATTGAAAAGGCAGCGAGAAATCCAATAGCGAACATGCAAGTTCCCAAAAGGCCAAACAAGTGCATGGGTCTTTTTCCAAATTTACTTACAAACCAGATCGTAATGAGGTCAAGGAAGCCATTTACAAAACGTTCCATTCCAAATTTGGTGACTCCGTATTTTCTAGCTTGATGTTTGACAATTTTTTCTCCAATATTTGTAAACCCTGCATTTTTCGCCAAAACAGGAATGTAACGATGCATTTCTCCACGAACATTGATATTTTTTACAACTTTCAAGCGGTAGGCTTTCAAACCACAATTGAAATCGTTCAATGCAATTCCAGAGGTTTTCCGGGCTGCCCAATTGAATAATTTTGAAGGAATATTTTTTCTAATTTTAGAATCGTAACGTTTCTTCTTCCAGCCACTAACCAAATCATAGCCATCTGTAACGATCATTTCGTACAAAGAAGGAATCTCATTAGGACTGTCCTGTAAGTCGGCGTCCATGGTAATGACAACTTCACCCTGCGCTTTTTTAAATCCCGCATTTAGTGCTTGAGACTTTCCAAAATTAGCAGCGAATTTCAATGCTTTTACAAAGGGGTCTTCAGAAGTTAATTTTTCTATGAGATTCCAAGAATTGTCCGTGCTTCCATCGTCTATAAAAATGATTTCATACGAAAAATTATGCGCAGTCATTACTTCTGAAATCCATTGATGGAGTTCTTGCAGTGACTCTTCTTCATTGAGCAAAGGGATTACTAAGGAGATATTCATTCGGAGGGGCAACAAGAATTAGTTTTGAGCTTCTTCCTTTATAATAGCTCCTGTGATGGCGGATATGATGAAGCCGATAAGAATGCTGATGATGAGTACAGTCGCAAACATAAAATAAACCCCCCAATTGTTGACCATTTTCATAGAAGCTGTTATTTGCTCTTCCGACATGCCTCTGTTGACCATTTTTCCTTCTTCAATAGCCCACAGCTTTGATAAAAAATCAGGATCGATAAAGTTCATGAAAACCAATAAATAGAGAATATAAATGATTGCGCTGAATAAAGAAATTCCGATGCCGGTTTTGACAGATTGTCCAAAAGAAATGGCCCCAAGATTGGCTGTTTTAAAAGCCTTGAGTCCTTGTGCAATGATTCCAATAGTAATTAGGGTACTTATAATTGAATAGCTCCAATGAGGACTGAAGTGTTGACCCATTGAAAATTGTACCAATTGAAGTAATATAGAAAAGCCTGCTAGGGTAATTCCATAGTTTAAAACAATCGATTTGGTATTTGTTGTTTGATTTTCCATAATAGCATGTGATTTTTGTAACACAAATATAGGTATTTAATTGAAAGCAATAATTTTCTAATTTATTTTCGTACAGGAATACTGTATATTTGCATTTTCAAAATAAAAATAAATCAGATGGCAATAGCACATACCTCAAAAATCGAGTTTGAAATTGGTTTGGACGAGAACAAAGTTCCTGAAAAAATAAATTGGAAAGCCGAAGATGGAGGCGTTCAAGAAGAAGAAACCAAAGCAGTTTTACTTTCTGTTTGGGACCCCAAAAAAAAAGACACCTTGAGAATCGACTTGTGGACAAAAGACATGCCAGTAGATGAGATGAAGCAATTTTTTCATCAAACCTTGACATCGATGAGTCAAACTTTTGAACGTGCGACCAATGACGAAAAAATGGCAGCAACCATGCGTGATTTTTGCGATTATTTTGCTGAAAAATTAGAGCTCAAAAAGTAGGCCTTGTGTTTTTTGACAAACAAAAAGCTACGCTGGTATCAGCGTAGCTTTTTGTTTATTTGAGAGTGTGCTCTTGTCAATCTGGAAGAATAAAATCAAACTCAATTCTATTGTTCAGTTCACTCGTTGCTCTGTCTTCATTATTGGGGTATTTTGGTTGGGTGTCACCATATCCCATTGCAGACAATCTATCTTTTTCGACGCCATTTCTTGTCAGATATTTTAGGATTGCATTGGCCCTTCTTTTGGAGAGGTACAAGCTGTATTTTGCATTGGATTTATTGTCTGTATGCGCTGCTATTTCGTATTTGGTCGCAGGATAATTTCGCATGATTTCTACAATGTCGTCCAAAACTTCTCGTACAGCGTTGGTCAAATTGTTTTTTGTGCTCGCAAAAGTAATTTGACTTGCCAAATTTTGGATGCGAACAGAAATATTTTTGTCAAATCTTTTGTCAGGGCACCCTTTGTTTTTAGCAGTCCCTTTTACATCTGGACACAAATCTTCGTCATCAGAAACACCGTCTCCATCCAAATCTTTTTCTTTCGGGCAACCTTCGTTATCAACCAGTCCCTTTCGAAGTGGACATCTGTCTTTGTAGTCTGGGACCTTGTCTTTGTCAGAATCAAGAGAGACACCGTTTGCATAAACCTTTACTCCCAGAGGTGTGTCGGGTTCTTTGTCGTACAAGTCAAGCACACCGTCTTTGTCCGTGTCCATAAGGTTGTTTTTAATGGCACCTTCGATTTTTGGACATCCTTTGTCTTCTATAGAGCCTTTGTCAAAAGGACACTCATCTATATGATCAGGAACACTATCTCCGTCGGTGTCTATAGCTGTTCCATCTCCGTATACACGGGCATTTTTAGGAGTATTAGGTTCTTTGTCAAATTCATTGACAACTCCATCTCCATCAGCATCTCCCCAATCCAACTGTTTTGGTTCTTCAGGACAGCCATTTTGTTCGGGAGGTCCCGCTTTTAGTGGGCAATTGTCTTGAAAATCAGGGAGGCCATCTCGATCGCTATCCACAGGAACCCCATTGCCATATACCAAAGCGCCGATAGGCGTATCTGGATCTTTGTCAAATTGATCGATCACACCGTCTCCGTCACTGTCTTCCAATGGCATGTGTCCAACCTCTGTTTCGTCGATGGATTTTTCCACTTCTTTTGGACATCCATTGTTCGAAATTTCGCCTGCCTGCAAAGGACAAGCGTCTTTGTGATCTGGAACAGAATCTCCATCTGTATCTATAGAAACTCCGTTCCCATAGACACGTGCCTTTGCAGGCGTGTTGGGTTCCTGATCAAAAGAGTCCGATACACCATCTCCATCAGCATCTTCTATCGAAAGTTTTTCAACAATTGTTTTTTTGTCTGTCACGCTTTCTATCACTTTTGGGCATCCATCGTTCGAAATTTCTCCTGCGTCCAAAGGACAAGCATCTTTGTAATCTGGAATTCGATCTCCGTCCGTATCCAAGGATACACCGTTTCCGTAAACTTTACTCCCAACAGGAGTGTTGGCTTCTTGGTCTAAAGAGTCAATGACTCCATCTCCATCGGAATCCTCCATTTTGAATATAGGTTCTTCAGAGTCTTGTTTTATTTCAGGACATCCGTTGTTTTTTCCTGGTTTTAGAGGGCAGCGGTCGTTGAAATCAATAACGCCATCTTTGTCCGTGTCAATGGCCATTCCGTTTCCGTATACTTGGGCTCCCTTCGGAGTGTTGTTGTCTTTGTCGAAGACGTCCATAACTCCATCTCCATCGGTGTCTTCGAGTGTTGGTGTGGCGTTCGTTTTTTGTGGCTGTTCTATTGAAGTCTCAGGACAGCCTTTTGTAGCAGGAGCTCCTGGTTGCAAAGGACATTTGTCAAGTAAATCAATGATACCATCTTTGTCCGTGTCTATAGCAACACCGTTCCCATACACCAAGGCGCCGATGGGGGTGTTGGGCTCTTGGTCGAAAGTGTCTTCTACGCCATCTTTATCACTGTCTTTTTTGGTAGGACGACCCAGTTGTGGTTGAATGACCTCGACAAATTTATTGACTTCGACGTCTTCATCGTAGATTTGTTGCCCTTTGTTTGACTGGGGATTGATAAAGTTTATTTCTACTCTTCGGTTTAATTTTCTGCCTTCTTCCGTATCGTTTGAGTGTGTGGGGTTTTCTTCACCATATCCTCTCGAGTACAAGCGAGAAGTGCTAACACCTCTATTTGTCAAGTGATTTAAAACGCTCTTGGCTCTTTTTTCGGAAAGCTGTAAATTGTAATCCGCTTCTGCTCTGTCGTCTGTATGTCCGTCAATTTGAAATTGCGTATTGGGGTATTCCAACATGATTTGTGCGATTTCAGACAAAGCATCGTAGGAGTCGTCTTTGATTTCACTGCTATTGGTTTTGAAATAAATGCTTTTTGCCAGCAAGAAAATTCTTTCCGAAATTTCTTCACGGGTATCTTCTTTTGGACAGCCCAAGTGTTCAGCAGTTCCTCTCAATTTAGGACAGACATCGTCGATATCAAGAATGCCATCTCCATCCGTATCTGTCGGACATCCTTCGTTGTACAAAGGACCGGGAGCCAAAGGACATCTGTCTTTGTAGTCAGGCAATCCATCTTGATCAGTATCTACAGCCTTTCCACTTCCGTATACCTCGGCCATCGTAGGTGTTTCGGGTTCTACATCCAGTGCGTCGATAACGCCATCTTTGTCAGTATCTTCAATATGGGTTGCAATTGCTTCTTCCGGAAGTTCGTCAGCGACCCATATAGCATACTTTTCCTTGGTCCCAAATTTGTATATGAGGCCTAAATTGGTATTGAGAAAAAATTCTGTTGTTTTTTTATCATCGATTACTGCATCCAGATAATCGTTGCTGTTCAGGTTTAGGGTAGTTCGAAATTCTACATCCCATTTTTGGTTGATTCTTCTTTTTACCCCAAACGAGGTGTTCAAATACATTCCACCTGTCCGTATTTTTTCAAAAGTGTTTTCGGGAAGGGGCGCTCCAGCGTTGTTTGTTAATTTTGAATGGTTCCATTGGTAGCCTATTCCCGCCATAAAATTCATAGTCCATGCTTTGCTATTATGTCTCCATAAATTGGTCAAGTTTAGGATTCCATTCAATTCAAGGCCGAATTGATTACCGTCTAAAACAAGGGGACTACCTCGATGAATACCTCCTCCTCCTAGGGAAGAATAATTTATTTTCAATTCTGTTCCCAAAACAGGATTGAACATCTTGTCTGTGTAGAGGTAGGTTCCAAGATTCCAAAAATCACCCGCATTATTTTTTCCAATAGATTTTAGATCTCCATATAGAATGAAATTGCTAGCACCAAATCCTACAGACCAAGTATTGAATTTGTCTGAAAATTTTAAGGTCCCTTCTTCTTCCGGAGCTTCTTGTCCGATTGCGTTTGTAGAAATGAAAAAACAAAGGAGGATGTATAGGGTTTTGCTTCTTAATGCCATGTTTTGCTTCAAAAAAATTAAGTTTTTCTTTGGAGATTCTTCCAGACGAAAGGTAAGACTATAATTTGATTAATAAAAAAAGAATATCCCTGTTTAAACGTACATTACAGCAGCTTATTGTTTTCGAGTTTGCTCGTTTCTATTTTGAAAATAGGACTGTTGTCTTCGCACGCCGCTAACAATTCTTTTACAGAGCGCTTGAAATTGGGGAAATGGAGATGGGTAGCAATGTCATTGAGCGGGTAGAGGACAAAGTTTCGTAGGTGCGCCCTCGGATGTGGGATTGTTAATTTTTCAGTATTCGATAGGTGGTTTTCAAAAAGAAGAATATCAATATCAATACATCTATTTTGGTAATTGTCGGATGTCTTTTTTTGCCGACCCAGATCGGATTCAATTTTTAAAATATTTTCCAAGAGCTCTTGGGGAGTGCAAGAGGTTTTTATTTCAAGACAAAGATTGAAGAAATCATTTCCTTCAAAGCCCAGGGCAGGCGTTTTATAGATCGGGGATACCTGATGTATCGAGCCGACGCTATTTTCAATTGCTTTTTGAGCAGCGTCTAAGTTTGCTGTTTTATCTCCTAAATTGCTGCCCAATGACAAGTATGCTGAATGTGTTTTTTTCATACACTACAAAGAAACAAAAGAAATTAGAAAGACTTATATTTGTTTCAAAAAAGATAGAAAATGAAATTTTTAAGAAATGTAATAGCTTCTATTCTAGGTGTTTTCATTGCAGTTGTTTTTTTGATCGGTCTCTTGATATCGGTAGCAGTATTTGCTGAGAAAAAGGAGCTGATTGTAGTAAAACCCAATACCGTATTGGAAATTGAACTGCCAACCAAGGTCAAAGATTATGCACCAGTATCACATCATTTTGTCGACCAATTGATGGGGTATAACGAAGAGTTTACAGGATTGAATACAATCCTTCAAGCTATTGATGCAGCGAAGAACGACGAAAAAATCAAGGGAATCAGCATTCGAACAAAATCTTTGAATGCCGGACTTACACAAATCAAATCCATCAGAGAGGCGTTGCAATCTTTTAAGAATTCCAACAAATTTGTGTGGGCATATGGAGATGTCTGGACTCAAAAAGAATATTATTTGAGTTCTGTAGCAGATTCTATTTACATGAGTCCTTTGGGAAATTTAGATTTCAAGGGCTTGGCTTTTGAAACACTTTTTTTCAAAGATTTTCAAGATCAATATGGGCTTAAAATGGAAGTCATTCGTCATGGGAAATACAAAAGTGCGGTAGAGCCTTATTTAGAGAATAAAATGAGCCCTTCCAACCGCTTACAAGTAAAAGAATTGATCCGTTCCTTGTGGACTAATATGACCAATGAAATTCGCGTGAGTAGAAACATAGAAATCGATGAATTAAATCAAATTGCGGATATGTTGAAAGCACGGAGTCCTGAAAGAGCAGTTGCTTGTCGTTTGTTAGACGCAGTGGTTTACGAAGACGAGTACCACCAAAAGTTAAAAAAAATAGTGGGTGCTGAATTTTCGAAAATCAATTTAACGGATTATATCAAAACCAAAGGAAGCAATACGCAAATTGAAAAAGATAAAATTGCGGTTGTCTATGCGCAAGGAGATATTGTCTATGGGGCTGGAGATGAAAATCATATTGGTCAAGAAATGCTTGTCAAGACCTTGAAAAAAGTACGAACGCAAGAAGACGTCAAAGCGATTGTTTTGCGCGTGAATTCGCCAGGGGGAAGTGCATTGGCTTCTGATTTGATTTGGAGAGCATTGGAGTTGACCAAACAAGTGAAACCTTTGGTGGTTTCCATGGGAGATTTGGCAGCCTCAGGAGGTTATTATATTGCATGCAATGCAGATAAAATTTTTGCAGAGCCTACCACGATAACAGGTTCTATAGGTGTTTATGGAATCTTACCAAATATCAGTGCGTTTACAGACAATATGGGAATTCATGTCGATAGAGTGGCTACGAATAAAAGCCCTTCTTATAGTTTGTTTTCTCCCATGTCAAAAGAATTTTATACAGTCACCCAAGAAGGAGTAGATTTGGTGTACAAACGATTTGTTTCTCGGGTAGCAAAAGGGAGGAAGATGACTTTAGAAAAGGTTCACGAATTGGCACAAGGCAGAGTTTGGACAGGAGAACAGGCAAAAAACAACGGTCTTGTAGATAGGCTCGGAGGATTGGAGGAAGCTGTCAAAGCCGCTGCAGAATTGGCGGGAACAGAACGTTTCCGTATTGCGAATTACCCTTCTTATGAAAAAGATATCCGCGCGTCTTTGAAAAAAATACCACTGCTAAACAAGCAGACAAATCCGCTTCATAATTTTTTAAGATATAATTTTTCCACCATGTTTGAAAAAGTAAAAAGCTTCCGTGAAGTGTCAGGAATTCAAATGCGATTGCCTATTGTCTATCAAATAAACTAAGTAAAAAAACCTATGAAAATTGATTTGAATTGTGATGTCGGTGAAACCTATTACGATAAGGTGGTTGGAAATGATCGCGCATTGATTCCTTTGGTGAGTTCTTGCAATATTGCCTGTGGTTTTCATGGTGGAGATCCGCATACGATTCAAAAAGCCATTGAACAATCTTTGAAATCCCAAACAAACATTGGAGCGCATCCTTCGTATCCCGATCTGGAGAATTTTGGAAGGAAGGAGATGCACCTCTCTGTTTCCGAACTAAAAGCATGTTTGCGATATCAGATTGGCGCTCTACAACAAATGGTCAAAAGCAAAGGCGGTATACTAAAACACGTAAAACCGCACGGCGCTTTGTACAACGCTGCTGCAAAAGATTTTGATTTGGCAGTTGCCATCGGAGAGGTTTTGCAAGAAGTAGATCCAAAATTGGTTTTTTTAGGGATGTCGAATTCACAAATGGAAAAAGCTGCAGCTTATTTGAATGTGTCTTTTGTCAGTGAGGTTTTTGCAGATAGAAGGTACGATACAAACGGTTTTTTGCTATCAAGAGATCGAGAAGGCGCTGTAATGTCTTCTGATCAAGAACGCGCACACCAAGCTTTGGGAATGTTAAAAGATCAAACTGTATCATCAGTTTCAGGGGTAAAAATTCCTGTCAAACCTGAAAGTATTTGCATTCATGGTGACTCAAAAAATGCAGTGGCATTTGTGGTATATTTGAAAGAATTACTTCTAAAAAACAAGATAGAAGTAAAAGCTTTTTGATATGAAAAAATACCAACCGTACGGAGACGCTGCTTTGTTAGTGACCTTTGGAAACGAAGCATCAGAAGCCCTCCATCTAGAAATTCAATTTTTCCTAAAAGCGCTTGAAAAAAAGAAAATAGCAGGGGTTTTGGAGTTTTTCGCAGCTTATGTCTCGGTTACAATTCAATACGATTTTTTCAAAGTGTCGTATGACGAATTGGTGCGGCGATTGGAGCAATTGGAGAAAGAACAAGTTTTGCTTGAAGCGCCAAGGATTGTAAGAATTCCTGTATGTTACGACACTCGTTTTTCGTTGGATATGTCCGAGGTAATGCAGCAAACGACGTTGGCAAAGAAAGAGATTGTTCGGTTGCATACAGCTCCTACTTATTTGGTACATATGTTAGGTTTTACTCCCGGTTTTTTTTATTTGGGAGGGATGAACGAAAAGCTACAATGCAACCGAAGGAAAAGTCCAAGGTTGCGCATGGAGGAGGGTGCTGTCGGAATTGCGGGGACGCAAACAGGAGTGTACTCCGTCGCAAGTCCAGGAGGATGGCAAGTCATTGGAAAAACACCGGTCTCTATTTTTGATAAGAAAAATCAGAAGGCTCCTTTTTTAGTGAAGCCAGGCGACCGTGTACAATTTTACGAAATTTCCTTTGAGGAGTACAAAAACTTGTCAATATGATAGAGGTTTTACAGGGAGGTTTGCAAACTTTGATCCAAGATGTGGGTCGCGCTGGTTATCGGCATTTTGGAGTTCCAATTTCTGGAGCAATGGATTGCGATGCCCTCAGAATTGGGAATTGGTTGGTTGGAAATCCTTCGCATACTGCGGTGATCGAAATGACGATGACTGGAGCGTCCTTAAAATTTGAAACACACACTTTTATAGCGGTGACAGGTGCTCATATGAACGCTTGTTTGAATGGAAAACCGATACAGAGGAATGAAACAGTTGCTGTTGAAAGAGGAGCTATCTTAACCTTTGGGAAATTAGAAGAAGGTTTTCGAACCTATCTTTCTGTTGCAGGTGGATTTCAAATAGGCGCCTTTTTGAACAGTATGTCAACTTATTTGTATGCTTCTATCGGGGGGGTGAATGGTAAAAGTTTGCAAAAAGGGGATAAAATTCCGATTGTAGAAAATAGAGAGGTCGCATTGAGAAAGTTGCCTGATGGTTTTTTGAAAGGAAAGGTATCGTCGCTTTTGAAAGTGCGTGTTCTACCAGGAATAGAGTACAATCTTTTTACAGAAGCGTCTAGAAATTTATTTTTTCAAAGAGAATTTCAAATACATGCCGATAGCAACCGTATGGGGTATCGATTGTCGGGCCCGTTGCTAAAGAATTCGTGTAGAGATGAAATGTTGTCTTCGGGAATAGTTGGCGGAACTATTCAAGTGCCTGAAAATGGAAATCCAATTATTTTATTAGCCGACAGTCAAACAACAGGAGGGTATCCAAGGATTGCCAATGTCGCTTCGGTGGACATCCCGTATTTGGCTCAGCAAAAACCTGGGGATAAAATTCGATTTCAGAAAATTAGTTTGCAAGAGGCACAGGCCTTGTGTTTTGACAAAGAAAAAAAGTTTGGATCGCTTCTTGATGGATACTTACCTCGTTAATATGCGTGCATTCAACACAGTTTGGTTGCGATCTTATGTACTTCCATAAAACCATGTTCACGCATTTTTTATGTTGTATTCAAAAAATAATCTTCTTCATTTCTTTTCTGTAAAGGGAAGGGCTCCAGCCTGTTTTCTTTTTGAAGATTTTGGTGAAATGAGAAAAATTATTGAATCCACTTTCGTAGCAGATGTCTGTAATGCTCGTCGGCTTTTCAGCCAATAGTTTGGAAGCATGTACAATGCGGTATTCGTTCACAAGTTCAGTAAAGGTTTTTCCTGTTGCTTTTTTAAGATAGCGGCAAAAAGATGGTGGTGTCATACTCACTTCTTCGGAAATTTGGTCCAAACTAATGTGGTTTTGAAAGTTTTTAGTGATAAACTTAAAAATTTTGTCTGCTCTGTCATTGTCTTGTTGGTATACCTCCATAGCAAAGTCTTGAGCATTGAGCAAGGTGTAGTCCGTTGTGGTAGCAAGCTCGTTTAGAATTTCAATAAAAGCAATGAGTCGTTGGATGCCCAACAAGTTGCTCAGTTCTTTGATTTTAGGGCCTACCTCTTTTTTTATTTCTGGATGAAATAAGACGCCCATTTTCGCTTTTTCAAAGAGTTGGGCAATCTTGGCAGTTTCTGGCAGGTGGAGAAATTCTTTTCCCAGAAAATCAGGTTTCATTTGAATGATGGTTTCTGTTCCGTTGGTACTCAAGCGGTCCAAATAGCCCATGTGAGGTAAATTAGAACCAATCAATACCAATTGACTGTTTTTGAAATAGGATATGTGATTCCCAATATGTCTTTTGCCTCCCCCTTTGTTGACGTATACCAATTCTAATTCGGGGTGGAAATGCCAAAAAGGGAACCGACCTGTTACTGATTCTGTATAATGATTTAGTAAAAAAGCACTTCCAAAATCAGGTTCAATTTTCTTTAAAGTCGGTTTTGTTGTATTCACAGATAGAAATAAGGGTGCGAACAAATATAGTTGTTTACGAGCGATTTTGTATGTTATTTTATCGTTAAATAACTGTATCTAAATGTTTAAGGTTAATATATCACATAAATAAGGTAAGAATGTTGCGTTGAAAAACAGGGCAGTAGGTGTATCTTTGCAGTATATTTTGATGTTATTTGTTCAGAGCATTTTAGGTTGAGTGGTTACTTCTTAAAATTTTGACACTACAAGAATAACAATCATAATTTGGTTTAAGTTTAGTTTAAAAAAAGGAGTAAATCTCAAGTAGATTTCTCCTTTTTTTTATGTCCTGTGATGGTGTTTGTTTTTTTGTTATTTTCGAACATAACGTACAAAGCTGTAACTGTGCTGGTTTTTTTCATCCGACGAAAACGTCTCTCTTTTGATTTCTTTCCAAAGTTTCAAATCGATTTTTGGAAAAAAGACATCTGCTTCAAATTCAGCATGGACCTCAGTGATGTCTAATTGGTCTGCAAACAGAATGGCTTCGTCATAAATTTGTGCGCCTCCAATGATAAAAGGTTGTGGATCATTTTTTGCGATCGTCAACGCCTCCTGCATTGAATGGACGACGACACATCCGGGAGCTTTGTATTCTTGATTTCTTGTGATGATAACTGTGGTTCTATTGGGAAGAGGTTTTCCAATAGATTCATAGGTGTTTCTTCCCATAATAATATGATGTCCCGTAGTTCTTTTGCGAAAACGTATCAAATCGGCAGGAAGGTGCCAAATGAGGTCGTTGTCTTTTCCTAAAGCATTATGGGCAGCAATAGCTGCAATGATTGTTGTCATGTGGTGAAAGATATGTAATGAGTTTATACAGAAACAACCCCTCTAATGAGTGGATGTGGATCATAACCTTCTAAGGTGAAATCCTCATAGGTAAAATCAAATATGGAAGTGATTTCTGGATTGATTTTCATAATCGGTAAGCGTCGAGGTTTTCTCGCAAGTTGCTCTTCAATTTGTTCAAAATGATTGGTGTAAATATGTGCATCTCCAAACGTATGGATGAAGTCTCCGGCTTCCAAACCTACGACTTGTGCAATCATCATGGTAAGCAGCGCATAAGAGGCGATGTTAAAAGGAACTCCCAAAAAAATATCCGCACTTCGCTGGTACAGTTGACAGGATAATTTTCCGTCTGCAACATAAAACTGGAAGAAAGCATGGCAAGGAGGCAAGGCAGCTTTGTTGTTTGCGACATTTTCAGCAAAAGACACGGAAGTGTCTGGAAGGACACTCGGGTTCCATGCAGATACGAGCATGCGACGACTGTTCGGGTTTGTTTTGAGTGTCTCAATCAACTCAGCAATTTGGTCGATCTCTTGACTGTTCCAGCTTCTCCATTGGTGCCCGTAAACAGGTCCTAAGTCTCCATTTTCGTCTGCCCAGGCATCCCATATTTTGACATTGTTCTCTTTCAAATAGGCAATGTTGGTTTCTCCTTTTAAAAACCAAAGCAACTCATGAATGATCGATTTTAAATGTAGTTTTTTCGTAGTTACCATTGGAAAACCTTCCGATAAATCAAATCGCATTTGGTAGCCAAAAACACTTTTGGTTCCTGTTCCTGTTCTATCTCCTTTGAAAACTCCGTTTTCTTTAACGTGTTTTACTAAATCTAAGTATTGCTTCATTTTTTTGAGTGGATTTTGACTTTGGTCATGGGTCAATAGCAAAAATAAGAAAACTGTTTTTTTATTTTTGTACTCAAAGAGGATATTTTAAAAAAGTAATCAACAGTTGTCAAAGGTGTTGATACGATATTGGAATTATCTTTTACTAATTTCATCTCTCAAAAGCGCAGCAGCTTCGTAGTCTTCTTGTTCAATAGCTTTTTGCAAAGCAATATTGAGGTCTTTCAAGCTAAGATTCTCCATAGGGTTGCTCGAGGTTTTTTCCACTGGGTTTTCAAAAAGGTCGTCAATTTCGAAATCTTCCATCGTAGCCTCCTCGTCTTCTAATTTTAAATAAATCCCTGCGCTTTCCAGAATCGCTTCGTAGGTATATATAGGTGCGTTGAATCTGATGGCAAGTGCAATTGCGTCGGACGTGCGTGCGTCGATGATTTCTTCTGTGCCATTGCTGTCGCAAACCAAACTCGAAAAGAAAACACCGTCCACAAGTTTGTGAATGATGACTTTCGTAATGTTAATTTGAAAACGTTCCGAAAATGTCAAAAACAAATCGTGCGTCAACGGTCGTGGCGGTTTGATTTCTTTTTCCAGAGCAATGGCAATAGATTGTGCTTCGAAAGCACCAATGATGATGGGCAACGTTCGGCTACCTACTTCTTCAATCAAAACAAGGGCATAAGCGCCGCTTTGTGTTTGGCTGTAAGAAATTCCTTTTATGTCTAATCGAATCAATCCCATAGTTTTCTAGCATATCCCATAAAGAACTCCTGCAAACATATCGATATTTCTATCGCATGTAGCGTATCTTTGGGGTACAATTTAGTGAAATTTATGAGTTTTGGGACTTAAATTGCTGTAACTTTTGAATGAGTTTAGGTACTACCTCAAAAGCATCTCCAACAATCCCATAGTCTGCAACTTTAAAGAAAGGCGCTTCAGGGTCTGTGTTGATGACTACTTTTACTTTGGAAGCATTGATTCCTGCAACATGTTGGATGGCTCCAGAAACACCAATGGCAATGTACAAATTGGAGGCAACCGGTTTTCCTGTTTGTCCCACATGTTCATTGTGCGGTCTCCATCCCAAATCAGAGACGGGTTTCGAACAAGCCGTTGCAGCGTTCAAAACAGCTGCCAAATCTTCGATCAAGCCCCAATTTTCAGGTCCTTTCAATCCTCTACCTCCGGAGACAACAATTTCTGCATCGGCAATACTTATTTTTCCAGACGCCTTTTGAATCGATACGCTTGTGAGTCCTGTGCTTGTGAGTTCGGGAGAAAAGTCTTCTTCTTGTCCTTTTCCTACAGTTTCAAAAACACCGAAAGCATTTTTGGCCAAGCCTATAATTTTTATATCCGTGCTGATTTCCGTGTGCTGGAATGCTTTGTTTGAAAAAGCTTTTCTTTTGACAACAAACGGCTCCATAGAAATTGGCAATTCAACAACGTTGGAGGCAAATCCAGCGGCCAGTTTTCCTGAAATTATTGGAGCGAGGTATGCACCGTTTGCGCTAGAATCAATGATGATCACTTTTGTGTTTTCTTTTTGGGCAATTTGTGAAGCAACAGCAGCAATGGCTTTGGCGTCGAATGAAGTCAGCGCACCGTTGGTGATCGTTACAATTTTATCAGCTCCATAAGATGCCAGTTCCGAGGGAGTTTCCGCATTGATAGTAAAAGCGGTCAGTTGGGTTCCCAATTGTTCCGCGAGTTTTTTTCCGTAGGAAACAACTTCTAAGGCATTTTTTTTAAATTTTCCTTCCGATACTTCGGCAAAAACAAGTACAGACATTTTTTATATTTTGAGTTCTGAGTGTCGTTGTCAAAAAAGACAGCTCAAATAATAATTTTAAATTACTTTGGCTTCGTTGTGTAATAAGTCAATCAAGCCATCAATATTATCGGCAGCGACCATTTTACAAGCCGCATTTTCTTCCGGTTTTTCAAATCCTTTAGATCCTGTTTTATTTTCGGTTGCAATGGGCTCCAAAACTGCAAGTGGTTTTTTACGTGCCATCATGATACCACGCATGTTGGGAATTCTCAAGTCTTTTTCTTCTGTCAGTCCTTTTTGACCAGCAATGACCAAAGGAAACTTTGCTTGCAAGGTTTCAGAACCTCCATCAATTTCTCTTTGAGCTGTGGCAGTTGTGTTTTCTATTTCGAGTCCAACACAGGCATTGATAAAATTACAGTCCAACAAGGTTGCTAAGACGCCAGGAACCATCCCTCCATTATAGTCAATTGATTCGCGACCGGCAAAAATCAAATCGTAGGTGTTGGTGCGAGCGATCTCCGCAATTTGTTGGGCTACAAAAAAACCATCTGTAGGTGTAGCATTTATGCGAATGGCATCGTCTGCACCAATGGCCATTGCTTTTCTTAGGGAAGGCTCGGTTTCAGCAGTGCCGACATTGAGAACGGTAATACTCGCTCCCAATTCCTCTTTCAAATGCATGGCTTTGGCCAACACAAATTCATCGTAAGGATTGATGATGTATTGCACGCCATTGGTGTCAAATGCAGCATTGTCTGCCGTGAAATTTATTTTTGAAGTCGTGTCGGGGACATGACTGATACATACAAGAATTTTCATCGTATTTGTTGTCACTTTTTACGGTTTGTTTGAAAGCTTGCAAGGTACTACTTTTTTTGTAAAAAAACTATGCGTGCACAGTAAAATTATAAATTATAGATGTCTGAATTACTGATTGTTATTGGTTTTTGGTGAATTGTGATTTAGAAAAAAAGAGTGGAAATAGGAAAGAAAAAGCAATTGCGTGTTCAAGACGGTGATTTGGGTTTGTAAAAAAGCACTTTAAAAACGTAATTTTTTTAGTTGGAAGTGATTGTTATGGAGCGAAAATCCTTATTTTTGTTGCCTCATAAAGCATACAACAATGAAGACAATACAATTTAGAGAAGCAATTTGTGAAGCCATGAGTGAAGAAATGCGTTTGGATGAAAGCGTATATTTGATTGGTGAGGAAGTTGCGGAATACAATGGTGCCTACAAGGCCTCCAAAGGAATGTTAGACGAATTTGGTGAAAAACGCGTAATCGATGCACCGATCGCCGAGTTAGGTTTTGGAGGGATTGCCGTGGGATCTACAATGACAGGAAATAGACCTATTGTGGAATACATGACTTTTAATTTTGCTTTGGTAGGAATTGATCAAATCATCAACAATGCTGCGAAGATCAGGCAAATGTCTGGAGGTCAGTTTCCCTGTCCGATTGTATTTAGAGGGCCAACGGCTTCTGCAGGACAATTGGGAGCGACGCATTCACAGGCTTTTGAAAATTGGTTTGCAAATACACCTGGATTAAAAGTGGTGGTGCCTTCCAATCCATACGATGCAAAAGGCTTGTTAAAAGCTGCAATCAGAGACAACGATCCTGTGATTTTTATGGAATCAGAACAAATGTATGGAGACAAGGGTGAAGTACCAGAAGGAGAATACATTATTCCATTGGGAGTTGCGGATGTAAAACGTGCTGGAACAGACGTAACGCTCGTTTCCTTTGGTAAAATAATCAAAGAGGCTTACAAAGCAGCTGACGAATTGGCAAAAGAGGGCATTTCTGTCGAAGTAATTGATTTGAGAACAATTCGACCGCTAGATATCGATGCAATCATCACTTCTGTGAAGAAAACCAATCGTTTGGTAATTTTAGAAGAAGCTTGGCCTTATGGTAATATCTCTACGGAAATTAGTTACCAGGTACAGGAAAAAGCATTTGATTTCTTAGACGCACCTGTCAAGCGTATCAATACAGCAGATACACCGGCACCATTTTCTCCAGTATTGTTGGAAGAATGGTTGCCAGATTACAAAGATGTGATCAAAGAAGTCAAAGAAGTCTTGTACGTTCAATAAGACAATTCTTTAAATGATATAAAACCCCTTTCTCACAAGAAAGGGGTTTTTTCTGAAAATTCTCACTGTTTTTTTACTCAAAAAGAGATTAAGAAAACGTTGGAGTAAATAATTTTTAAGAAGCAAATCTGCCTCGTAAATTTGAGTATTTTTGCTACCATTAAGAAGTAATTACATAAGATAAAAAATATGAGTGGAAATGATGTGACAACTTTTGATGTTTTGATTGAAATACCAAAAGGAAGCAGAAACAAATACGAATTTGATTTCGATTTGCAAAAAATTAGATTTGACAGAATGTTGTTTTCTTCAATGATGTATCCGGGAGATTACGGTTTTGTGCCGCAAACATTGGCTTTGGACAAAGATCCTTTGGATGTTTTGGTATTGGGACACCAGCCGACGTATCCGATGACGGTTGTGGAAGTACGACCGATTGGTGTATTTCACATGGCAGATGAAAAAGGACCGGATGAGAAGATTATTTGTGTGCCTGTCTCAGATCCTATTTGGAACAACAAAAAAGACCTTGCCGATTTGAATCCACACCGATTGAAGGAAATCGAACATTTCTTTCAAGTTTACAAAGATTTGGAAGAGAAGAAAGTAGATGTAGGAGGATGGGGAGACGCTCAAGAAGCACGAGAAATCTATGTGAAATGTTTGAAACGCTACGAAGAAAGCGAGCACAAAATAAAAGGAGATTTTAGCATCTAAAACGATTTTTCCTTGACTGTAAAAACACCGTGTTTATGAATTTAAACACGGTGTTTTTTTTGTCTGTAATATTTGTCTATTTTAGGGGGCGTATTTAACCAAATATTTAAAAATTTAAACTAAAAATTATTACAAATGGAATTAATTGTAAATTATCTACCCGTTTTTGGGTTGCTGGCGTTGGCTTTTGTGTTTTTTAAAAATGCTTGGGTTTCCAAACAAGAAGAAGGAAATGAAAAAATGGCTCGAATAGCGAAAAATATTGCTGAGGGGGCCATGTCTTTCTTAAAAGCAGAATATAAAATATTGTCCATTTTTGTGGTGGCCGTAGCCATTTTACTTTATTTCAAAGGCACGGCAGAAGAAGGTTCGAATGGCATGGTGGCTGTTTCTTTTTTCGTAGGAGCTATCTGTTCAGCTTTGGCAGGTTTTATTGGAATGAAAGTAGCCACCAAGGCAAATGTTAGAACGACGAATGCCGCGAGAACCTCTTTAGGGAGTGCTTTGGAAGTTGCTTTTGCAGGAGGTGCAGTCATGGGGCTTGGTGTTGTTGGTCTGGGTGTTTTAGGATTGAGTGGTTTGTTCATGATCTACCAATCTATATGGCCTGGTGCGGATAATATTCCGATGGTCTTAAATGTCCTTTCTGGATTTTCTTTGGGAGCGTCTTCTATTGCATTGTTTGCACGTGTTGGAGGAGGTATTTATACCAAAGCTGCCGATGTAGGAGCCGACTTGGTAGGGAAAGTAGAAGCAGGAATTCCAGAAGATCATCCATTGAATCCGGCAACTATTGCCGACAATGTTGGAGACAATGTTGGCGATGTAGCAGGTATGGGTGCCGATTTGTTTGAATCGTATGTGGGTTCTATTATTGGAACGATGGTATTGGGTGCTTTGATTGTTACCCCAAATTTTGACGGATTGGGTGCTGTTTATTTGCCATTGGTATTGGCAGCAGTCGGAATTGTCATGTCTATTATTGGAACGTTCTTTGTGAAAGTAAAAGACGGAGGTTCTCCACATGCAGCTTTGAATATAGGAGAGTTTGGATCTGCGGGTTTGATGCTGGTTGCTTCTTATTTCATTATTGAGAGCATGTTGGCTGGAACCACTGGTTTGCCATTTGGATCGATCGGTGTTTTTTATGCAACGATTGCAGGATTGGTTGCTGGTTTGGCCGTAGGAAAGGTAACCGAATATTATACAGGAACAGGCACAAAGCCTGTAAAATCTATCATAGCACAATCTGAAACAGGTGCTGCTACGAATATCATTGCTGGTTTGGGTGTTGGAATGATGTCCACAGCCATTCCAATTATTTTGATTGCTGCGGCGATTATCGTATCGCATCATTACGCGGGCTTGTACGGTATTGCCATTGCGGCAGTGGGTATGTTGGCCAATACAGGAATTCAATTGGCAGTGGATGCCTACGGTCCTATTTCTGACAATGCAGGAGGGATTGCAGAGATGGCAGAATTGCCTGGTGAGGTACGTGAGCGTACAGATAAATTGGACGCGGTTGGAAATACAACGGCGGCGATTGGAAAAGGATTTGCTATTGCCTCCGCTGCTTTGACGGCTTTGGCTTTGTTTGCCGCTTTTATGGAGACAGCAAATGTCAAAGCGATCGATGTGTCTCAGCCAAAAATTATGGCAGGATTGTTAGTAGGAGGGATGTTGCCATTTGTATTCTCGGCTTTGTCCATGAATGCGGTAGGACGTGCAGCCATGGCAATGATTGAAGAGGTAAGACGTCAGTTTAGAGACATTCCTGCGTTGAAAGCAGCTTTGGAGGTCATGCGAAAATACGACTCTGACATGAGCAAAGCTTCGAAAGAAGACCGAGCTATTTTTGATGCGGCAGACGGAGTAGCAGAATACGATAAATGTGTGGCTATTTCTACGACAGCATCCTTGAAAGAAATGGTATTGCCAGGTGTCATGGCTATTGCAGTGCCAGTTGTTGTTGGTTTTGTAGGAGGTCCTGAAATGTTGGGAGGATTGCTGGCAGGGGTAACCACTTGTGGTGTACTGATGGCTATTTTTCAATCCAATGCTGGAGGTGCCTGGGACAATGCGAAAAAGACCATTGAGGAAGAAGGAAGAAAAGGTTCTGATGCACACAAAGCAGCGGTTGTAGGAGATACGGTTGGAGATCCTTTTAAGGATACTTCTGGGCCTTCTTTGAATATCTTATTGAAGTTGATGTCGGTGGTTGCTTTGGTTATTGCGCCGAGTATTGCGAATGATAGTGCTGTGGCAACCTATGTTGAAGAGAAATTAAATCAAGAGGAAGTGATCGAAATGGTTGCGCCTGAGATCAAAGAAGTAAAAGAAACAAATCAGGCAGCAGAGGTATTGGAAATTTCTTTTCTATTGGAGAGTGAAAAAAGTTTTGCAGTTGTAGCAGAGGAAGATTGTTAATTCTTTTTACTGGTAGTACAAAAAAGGCTTCTCTATCTAGAGAAGCCTTTTTTATTTTTTAGAACAAACCGTTGATTTGTGCATCTACTTTGTCAATAATACTCCCTAAATCTTCAGGGTTTTCCACAAAATCAAGGGTGTCCACATCAATGATTAATAATTTTCCTTTGTCGTATTGAGATGCCCATGCTTCGTAGCGTTCGTTCAAACGACTCAGGTAATCAATGCTAATGGAGTTTTCGTAGGCTCTGCCACGTTTGTGAATTTGACCGACCAAAGTTTTGATGTCTGCTCGTAAATAAATGAGCAAATCTGGAGGGGTTACTAGATTCTCCATCAAATCGAACAGGGTGTTGTAGTTGTTAAAATCTCGATTGGTCAACAAACCCATGGCATGGAGGTTGGGTGCGAAAATTTTCGCATCCTCGTAAATCGTTCGGTCTTGGACAATGTTTTTGCCGCTTTTTTGAATTTTCAAAATTTGATCGAATCGGTTGTTGAGGAAAAAAACTTGAAGATTGAAGGACCAACGTTCCATTTCACTGTAAAAATCATCGAGGTAAGGATTGTCGTCTACAGATTCAAAATGAGAATCCCAACCATAATGCTTTGCTAGAAGTTCTGTCAGTGTGGTTTTACCGGCTCCAATATTTCCTGCGATGGCAATGTGCATAAATGTGATCTTAGAGGTTTAAAGAAGGCTAATTTAATCATTTTTCTCAATTTTAAAATGATGTAGCGCAGCTCCGTCAAAGATATAAAGATTGTGGTTGGAAAAATAGAAGTCTTTTACTTTTAATGGGGGGAGTTTTATTTTTTCTAGCTGCTGCTTTGCGAGCCAATACAATTCTTGGTTTTTCTGCAGGACAAAACGGTTTTCGGAGACTTCAAAACGTTCTGTTGCGGGAATGGAGTATTCGTTGGAAACATTTCCTAAGTAATCAAATAGGAGGATGGCATCACTGCAATGCAAAAATAGATTGTTCAAATCTCCTTTTGCTTCGAGGATTTTTTTTTCAAAGAGAGGAGCTGAGTAAGCAGTAGTTTCTTGTTTTTTATAATTGAAATTTTCAAGTCTACGGGTTTCTTGATTGAAAAGCCACAAGGCATTGCTCGATGCTTTGACGGCAAAAGAGACATTGAAATCAAATTGTATTTTTTCGATTGCATTCAACCGGTTGTCTAGGAGAATAACGGTATTGAAATTTTTATAAAACAGCACAATTTTAAAAGGATTGCGAATGTCAATAGAAAAAACCTTTCCAAGATCGAGGTTTTGGTAGTTCTCTTGGTCGTTTTTAAAGAATACATTGTCTTTTAGGGTGTACACATTTTGAAAGGAATCGACTCCAATAAATGTTGTTGCTTCGATGGGGGTGGTACGGATATGACTTGCTTTTTTCTGTGCTCTCAGTACATGCGTAGAAAGCAGTAGGAAGAAACTAAAATAAAGGGTGCCAAACGACTTTGCAAACATGGTGGAACTTTGGGTTCTATTTGTCCTCTAAAATAAGTTTTTTTCTTGAGATGTTTTAGGGTTTGACCCAGAGAAAATTTTTCAACATGCTGGTGTTTTGTCGCTGAAATGAAATCGGCAAAAAATCGGCTTTAAAAAAATATGAAAGCACTTGTGGAAGTGTTAAAAAAGACTATATTTGCACCCGCTAACTACAGGGAGTGTTTGTACTGAAACGCTTCTCAGCAACGGTCTGGTAGTTCAGCTGGTTAGAATACCTGCCTGTCACGCAGGGGGTCGCGGGTTCGAGTCCCGTCCAGACCGCAAAAAAAGTCCTTCTGAAAAGAAGGACTTTTTTGTTGGATTTTATGTTGGGAGTGCGTTTTCTTATAAAACCGGATTATTCGATGATGCATCCTTTGAGAAGAACATTCATCATTTTTCCGTTGCATTTTCCTTTGACTGTAATTTTTTGCCCTTTCGATAGTTTCATGGCAGTTTGTATATGGTCTTCTGCAAAAAAGCATTGTACATCTCCAAAGTATTGGTTTCCTTTTAGGGTGACATAAATTTTGTCCATAATATCTCTGTCAATGGTGGTAATTTTCCCTGTGACTTGAAGCACTTTGTCTTTGTATTTTTCATCTGCTGCAACTCCGTTAGCTTCATAGTCGGCATACAGTTTTATGGCAGAAACTTTCAATGAAGGTGTTTCAGATGAGATTGCTATTTCTGTTGTTTTTTCATCGTCACTACCATAGGCGATGGTTAAAAATCCTGCCACTGCGATAAGAGATGCGATGTGTCGTAACTTTTTGTTCATGCGGTGTTTGTTTTAAGGGTGGGTAAATTGTTTGTATAAATGATGAATGGAAAAAATGTTCCCAACATATAGAATAGGATATCCATCGTATCAAAAGTTCCTGGAACTATTTTGAATAGTTGGCCAATTTCAGATAGAATAGCCATCAAAGGAACTAAGAAAAACCAACTGATATTTTGCTGGTTGATTTTGTTTTTCCAAATCATCAGCATCAGAGAGACGTAAGAAAATACCCAAAGTCCATCGGGTAATGAATATAAAAGCCAATTCGGCAAATTGGGCGCGAGTGCCAGTGTAATGGCTCTCAAGTTTGTGATAGGTGTATCTAAAGAGGCTATTGCAAACCATTTGAACATGGTCAAACTCTCTGTCCGAAATGAGATGTAAATCAACCCACCGAGTAGGAGGGTCAAAAGATGTCCGAAAAGGGGTTGTTTCTTCATAAAGAGACCGAGCGATTGAGAAGTAAGGGCTTTGAAACACGAACTTTTCAAGAATTCTACAATCTAAATATACAAAATTAATTTTAGTGTTTGGTTCTAGAACAACAGGAACTGCTGTTTGTGGTTGTTGTTTTTTGAATCCATTATTTTTCCCATATCTTCCTGTTTTTTTATGAGTCATTTGAATTTGGGCCAAATTTTCATGGGACTATGGTAGTGGGTAAAAGATTCAAAATTTTAGTTGAAATAAATGTTTTACTGCTGTTTTTTTTCTAATAATTCAGCAACGAAACGGCTGTCACTTTTTATGTCCTAAAGAACTCATTTGTATTTTTTCAAGTCTTTGGACTTATCGAAATCCAAAAGATCCATGCATTTAAAACCATATAAAAAAAAGCGGGTAAAGTAATCCAAATGTTATCTTTTACCTTTATTCTTACGATTACGCCTGCAAACATCAACAAGGCAAGTCCGAAAGATGAAAAAATAAGCATGAAATGAATTTGAAGTCCTACCAGCAAACCAAGAGCTCCTATGATCTCTAATAAAACAATGGTCAGCCCCATTTTTTCTAGCCCGAATCGTTTGAATTCGTATTTCATATCGGGCGTTTTGAAATAGGAATAAGCATATCCGAGAAAAGAAAGGCTTGAAATTAGGGTGAACAATGTAATCAAATTCGTATTTTTTTAGGAAAGGGATGCATAGGCTACAAAGATACATAGGATTAAAAGAATCAGAGAGGGCAAATGTTTGCTCAATGGATTGCTGATTTTGAAATGAAAATATTGAGCACTCAACATCAGGATCCCCATAAGAACAGCTGGAATTAGAACCAATTGGGGAACCCAAATACCCGCAACAAGCAATGTAGCTAAGGCTGTTTTTGTGGCGCCTACAAAATTTCGAGTCAAATGAGAAAGCCCGAATTGTTCGAATTCTTTTAAGACATTGTGAAACCTAAAAGTCCAAACATAGAGAACAGATAGTGCAATGACAATTTGTGAGAGGTGTATGAGATTTTCCATTTTTAGTTGATTTTTTATGCAGTTGACTTTTCGAAATTTGATCGAGGTGTGTGCCTAATTTCCTTTGTAAAGGGATTGTTGTACGGTCAGTTGCGTCGTTTGAGCATGAAAGTTACTAAAAAACAAATAAAAAACCACAAGTCCGATACTTCGGAATCCGTGAGTAGGGGGCAATTGGCAATTTTGAAGTTTGTTCTTTGGTTTTGATGGGGTTGAAAATATCGGCTTTCATTTTTTTCCTATCGTTTTTATAGGGTGCCAACGTTTTTGTTTCGTAGCGCATTAAGTGCTCTTTCCTTTTTCGATAGCAAGATATTTATTTAATGCAATAATGGTTGGAGAATACACCCAAACCACTATTATTTTTATGCATTGCTGTAAGTAGTTTTTAATTTAGTTCTTTCAGTAAAGTTTTAGCTGCTAGTTTTCCTAATTCATTGGATGCCAAAGGACTTGCGCCAGTTATAAGTTTTCGGTCTAGGCAGACAGTGTTATCAGATTCGGTATTCACAATAGTAGCTCCTAAGTTTTTTAACCTTTCGCTTACCCCTAAAGTCATGTGTCCTGGTAAATATCCGATCATCGGAGTCATTTCATCCACAGCATCTGGAAACACAGCCATCTTGTATCCATCATAAAGGAATTTTTGATTGTCTAGCGTAGTGGATAATAATGCTCCTGGTCCATGACAAAGTGTAATGGTGAACAAATCACTTTGATGTGCCCAATTCAATACCTTACTTACGTTTTTATCTTCTGGAATACCATTCATTACTCCATGTCCGCCTGGTATAAATACAGCAGCATAAGAACTCTCATTCGCAAATGAATTCGTGATAAAGTCTGTCAGCTTTTTGGGTTGCTCAAAATTCCTTTTGTACTTATTGTAGATAGCTTTCACATTCTCGTCTTCATTAGGGAAAGCCCACATTTCGAATACTACAGGTTTGCCAGTAGGCGTTGCGATTTCAAAATCGAACCCAGCATTTTTAAGGTGTAGCATTGGTACAAGTGCTTCTACTGGATGGTTTCCTGTAGAAAACATTTTACCATTTTTCATCTCCAAGTTTTTGTGTTCGGTGAAAATCACCAAAATTTTAGACCGCTCTCCTTGGTATTTAGCGTATGGAATATCTTCAAAGTCTGTTATAGAAACAGTTGCTAAATTCAGCGCTAAATTTGACGGGCTATACGAACCATCAGCTTCTAATGTGGGTCGTGACATAAGGTAGATTGCTAAGAATATAAGTGCAACTACACCCGCTAGTCCAATTAATATTTTTTTTATCATGATTCTATTTTTTTTCTTCAAGGTTTGACTTATATATATGTTACTAATTTATCCATTGGTTTTCTAACCTTTGCAAGGTTGACTAACCAATCTTTATCTGCGTCTTTATAGCCTATCGGTAATAGAAGTGTACTTCGTAATCCTTTTTCGCGCAACCCTAGAATTTTATCCAATGCTTCAGGATCAAAACCCTCCATTGGTGTGCTGTCTAAACCTTCGTATGTAGCTTGGACAATGGCAGCCATAAATGCAATATAGGTTTGCCTTGCAGCATGTTCAAAGTTCGTTTCAGGATCACGTTTAGGGTAACCATCTAATAACATTTGACGGTAGTTTTCCCAACCTTCATTTTTAAAACCTCTTATTTCATTGGTTAAATCGAACATATAATTAATACGATCTTCGGTGTAATTATCCCAAGCAGCAAATACCAATAAATGTGAACAATCTGTTACTTGTGATTGATTCCAAGCAATTTCTTTGATACGAGATTTTGTATCATCATTTGTAACTACAAAAACTTCAAATGGTTGCAATCCACTCGATGTTGGTGCCAACCTAATGGCCTCTAAAATGTTGTCTATTTTTTCTTGAGGAACTATTTCGCCATTCATTGCTTTCGTTGCATACCGTTCCTTTAATTTGTCTAAAAAACTCATGGTCGTATTTTTAATTATTGTACAAAATTAAATGATGATTGAAACGCACATATGAATCTATGGTAATAAATTAGTTCTTGAATCTTTCTTTTCTAATTCTGCTCAGACTCTGAGGAGTAATGCCTATATATGAGGCAATTTGATAATTAGGTATTATTTTTTCGAATTCCGTATAATCCTCAATAAACTGATTGTATTTTTCTGCAGCAGTTAATGCTAATAAGCTTACAATTCGTTTTTGAAGAGCAGAAATACGCTTCTCAAAATTCTTACGCTGAATGATTTCAAATTGAGGAAATTCTTGGTAAAATTTTTCAACTTTAGAATTGTCGATTATTATGACTTTAGAATGTGTTAAACTTTCGATGGAGACAACAGATTTATTATCGGTATAAAGTGTTGTGTAATCACTTATCCACCAGTTTTTAATGGCAAACTGTATGGTGTGCTCTTTCCCGTCTTCCGTTTTGAAAAAAGAACGCAAACAGCCACTTACAATAAAAATATGTTCTTTTTTTAACGAGTTGTCAGTAAGAATTTGTTCTCCTTTCACTAAATTTCTTTCTTTGATTATTTCATTAAGTTTGTTTTCTATTTCGGGTGAAATTGAAATCGTTTTTTTAAAATAATTTAAAAGGTCATTCATATATTCAAATTATCGCTAACGTTCAGTATAAGAAACGTAGGGCAGGTGATAAGCGATACGTTTCGGTTTGGTAATAAGCCAAATATAATATTTTGCTTTTATCTTTTCTGTTGAAAATGCCAAATTTTATATTTGGCGACTTTGTAAATAAGCACAGAACTTTCGGCAAACCTAAACTGCCCTATGTTTTTTATACCTTGTTAGCCACTGGGCTTTTCCTCGTTTAGTTCAAAGTATTTTTCTAAAGTATTGAAAGTAAATACAGATTTAACGAATATTTCTTCTAAAACCTTTGTGTAATTATCACTTTCAATTCCGAAATATTTAAGAGCTTTTTTACAATCCTTATTTGATTCACTAAATGTGTGGGCAATTAGTCCAGACCTCAAATTTTGTAGATTTCTTAAGAACTCAAACATATCAGGTATATTCATTCCTTTAGATTCTAAAAATTTCTCAAACTTTCCAATACCTCTAACTTTGGAATCTAAACTTAATCCTTTTGCTAACTCTTTTTCGTTTAGTCTGTCAATGGTCAGCTTTACAATAGTTAACGTTTGCTCACAAAATGCTTTGACATTGTTGGATGTTATTTTATGTAATGCTGTAAATAAATATTCATCCGTTTTTGACAAAGGCTTATATAATTTCCAACCAAATTTGTCTTCCCACTTTTTGTTAAAGCTCTTATATTTTGATTTAAAAAATAAATCAACCGTTTCAGGTTGCTCCGCCCAATTTCCTTCTATCATTGTCTTGTAATAAGTGCGACTAATATTCATTCCTTCTTTTGGCGGAATATTATACTGTTTCCAATGAAGTTGTTCTAATTCCGGAAGCATTCTCAAATTGGTAAGAAATACCGGAATATATTCATCTACATTATTGTCTATTTTTAGTCTAAAAAATTTTGAACCAACGCTAAATCCATCAACTTGATATTTGTTTGGTTCATTTTAGTATTTGTTCAAAACCTCTTTCTCGAAATAGGTTACTTTGAAATGATTACCGTCAGTTTCTCCGCAATCCTCATAAATTAATTCTCCTTCGTCATCAATTCCAATTATAAAACTTTCATTTTTAGATTCTCCGAGATCAAAATGTGATTTTTTTATTTTATTAGGTTTAATGTATGCTTTTCCCATTATCCAACTTTGAGTTTTGTCGGATACATTTCTAATTAAATGACTGTAAATAAACTCGTTTTTTTTGATTAGTTCATCCTTGTGTTTGATGTTCCAATCTGAAGGGTTTTTTTTTAGTAACCTCATAAAATCATAGTAAATCACCAAGTTCATATCTCTCATTGTGATATATTCCCTCAAATACTTGATTTTAACTTTAATCAATTTTGGCTCAATAGTTAGTACTTCATCCAATTCTTCATAATCACTTACATAATAAAATGTTCGGTTTTGTTTGTCATTTCCTTTTTCGTAAAGTCGAAAGTAGAGAACAAATTCTTCTGCAACATCTATATATTTTATTGAAGTTTCCTGTAATGAAAAACTTTTGTAGAGTAAAAAAGGCTCTAAACCTTCTTCTTCATTGGTTTTATATGTGTTATCGCCATAAACAGATGGTTTTCCCTCACTTCCCATTTGAAATGGCCAATTGTAGTTTTTACTGTATTTTTCTACCTTATCGTTTGCTATTAGACAGCAATATATTCCAGCAGAATCGTCAAAGTCTTTAGAGTCGTCTTCGTATATTTTTAACCAACCATTTTTGATTAAAAACTTGGATTCAATTTCCTTTTTTTTGTCCTCTAAAAGAAAGTAATCTTTTTCCATTTTTTATTCGTTCAGATTGGTTTTCGCCTTGTGGCTAACGGTCTCGGCTATGAGTAGTTGCGTGGTTTAGCACTAAAATTTGCAAGTACATACCAAACAGAAAATCCTCGCGGATTTTCAGAAGTAGGCGATAACAAGCAATTACTTATAGCCATTGTTGTAACACGTTTTTATTTTAATTTTTTCTTATGTGTTAATGATAACTCCACTTTATTAATTTCGTTCTTTCAGTCGTTTTAATAAATCTACCAAATGCTGTTCTGAATGTGTTCGCATAGAAAATTCAAAATGCCAAAGAGCATCATTTTCACTCGTATTTTCCATTCTCCACTTAACTGATAACAAATCCTTTATTATGTCAGTTAAATCATCTAATTCGTCTCCGCAAGCTGTTTCAATGTTCGGTTCCATTTTGTTTGAATCCAAAACTATACTATACCAATCAAAATCAGGAAAGTTCGATTTGACGTTTTGCTTTATTTCGTTGTAATCAAAATCAGGCTCATCATCGTAATTAGTTTCGTCAAATTCAAATTCCACATTTAGAAATTCCGAGTAAATTCCGACTAGTATTTTTTTTGAGCATCAATTTTATCGGTCAGTTCCACTTTTGGATTAATTCCGAATTCGGTGATTTGGTCTATTAGTTTTCTTAATTCATTCAATGTTTCTTGGTTTGGTCAAATGTGTTACAACGTGTTATATCGCAAACTATACTCCTTTTATCCCGTTTACATTTCCAGATAACAGGAACTTTTATTCCACTTCATCAATCTTGTTTAAAGATAAAATAATAGTATCCAATGGGCTTTCAATATTCAATAAGTGTTTTTTAGCAACATGTGTGCATATCGTAGCAATCACTGGTTTTGAATGAGCTAAGAGTTCCTGCATGTATCTCAAACCGATCCCATTTTCTAATAAATGAGTCGCATAACGATGTCTTAATGTGTGAGGTGTGACTTTTTTTAGAATCCCTGAATCTACGGCACAACGATGTAAAAATTTACGGATACTATGGGCCGTATATTTTTGCCCTTTTAAGTCCACATCGAAATATATTTCAGGACGATAAGTTGTTAAATAATTAGTTAATAACGGTAAAAAACGTTGCGCCAATTGTGTGTACCTGTCCGTGCGTCCCTTGCTTTTTTTAATGAAAATTTGTAGCCTGTCAATAGAGGTGTTTTTAGTTTGCAATAACAATTTCCTCTTATGTTATGAATTTGGCGGATACAAAAAATCCCTTTGCAATTCAATACAAAGGGATTTTTTAATAGTTGTGTATCGGAATTTAGATTCCTACCAAATCGCCTGTTTCGTTTTTGGTTGCCAAATCCGATTTTCCCATCAAGTAGATGTCGACCATACGCGCCGCTTCTCTACCTTCAGAAATTGCCCAAACAATCAACGATTGTCCTCTACGCATATCTCCTGCCGTAAAAATATGAGGTACATTGGTTTGGTATTTTCCGTATTCCGCTTTGTAGTTAGAACGGCCATCTCTATCCAATCCTAATTTGTCAGCCAAAGTGCTTTCCGGACCTGTAAATCCTAAAGCCAACAACGCCAAATCACAAGGCCATGTTTTTTCAGTACCTTCGATCTCTATCAATTGCGGACGCTGACCAGGAACCATTTTCCATTCAACATTCACAGTTTTCAAGGCCGTCAATTTTCCATTTTTGTCTTTTACAAACTCTTTGGTGTTGATCAACCAGTTGCGCTCACATCCTTCCTTATGAGAAGAAGAGGTTTTCATCTGCAACGGCCAATAAGGCCATGGCGTAGAAGCAGCACGTTGTCCTGGAGGTTTCGGCATGATTTCAAAATTCGTGACCGATTTCGCACCATGACGGTTCGAAGTTCCCACACAGTCAGAACCCGTATCACCACCACCAATGACAATCACGTCTTTGTCAGTAGCCAATACTTGGTCTTTTACCTCCTGACCGAAAACGACTTTCGTTTGCTGTGTCAAAAAGTCCATGGCTTGTACCACCCCATCCGCATCAATACCCGGTGTCGGCAAGCTTCTTCTTTCCGTAGAACCACCACACAAAACAACCGAATCGAATGCTTTTAGGTCTTCTACAGCATAGTTGACTCCTACGTTTACGTTTACCTTGAAAGAAATCCCTTCTGCTTCAAGAATCGCTACACGACGGTCAATGATTCCTTTCTCCATTTTAAAGTTTGGAATTCCATAACGTAGCAAACCACCAATGGCATCGTCTCTTTCAAAAACAGTAACTGTATGACCAGCTCTGTTTAATTGTTGCGCTGCCGCCAATCCTGCGGGTCCAGAACCTACAATAGCAATGGTTTTTCCAGTTCTGTGCTTCGGAGGTTGTGGTTTGATCCAGCCCTCTTTAAAAGCGCGCTCTACAATGTTTTTTTCAATGTTTTCAATGGATACTGGGTCTTCAATGATACCCAATACACATGCTTGCTCACAAGGTGCAGGACACAAACGTCCCGTAAATTCTGGAAAATTGTTCGTCGAATGTAAAATCCACGATGCTTTTTTCCATTCCCCTTGGTGTACCATATGATTGAAATCTGGGATCAAATTCCCAAGCGGACATCCACTGTGGCAAAATGGGATTCCACAATCCATACAACGAGAACCTTGTGTTGTAATTTCTTTCTCGCTCAATGGAACGGTAAATTCCTTATAATCACTTACACGCTCATTTACTGGCTTGTAAGTTTCATCTTTTCTTTCGAATTCTTTAAAACCTGTTACTTTTCCCATCGTCTTAAACTGTTTCTAATTCTTCAACCATTACTTCGCCTTCCGCAATGCGCTTCAGTGCTTTTTTGTATTCAATTGGCATGATTCTAACAAATTTTCCTAAGTTAGTTTCCCAATCGGCTAAAATCTCTTTCCCACGGTTACTTTCTGTATACAATACGTGTTTCTCAATCAGTGATTTCAAATCAGCAGCATCTTCTGCTAAAATATCCTCAAACTCAATAGTTTCCGTGTTACACAATCCGTTCGTGAATTTGTTATTAGGATCGTAAATATAAGCGATACCACCACTCATACCAGCAGCAAAATTTCGACCGGTGTCACCCAGTACAATCACTTTACCACCCGTCATGTACTCACAACAGTGATCTCCTACACCTTCTACAACAGCAGTCGCTCCAGAATTACGAACGGCAAAACGTTCTCCCGCAATTCCGTTGATAAATGCTTCTCCTTCCACAGCTCCAAACAAACAAACATTTCCTACAATGATGTTGTCTTCAGCAACGAAATCAGCCGTTGCAGGTTTTTTCACGATCAATTTCGCTCCAGACAAACCTTTCCCTAAATAATCGTTCGTATTTCCATCCACAGTAAACGTCAAACCGTGTGCACCAAAAGCACCCAAACTCTGTCCTGCAGATCCGGTAAAGTTGATACTCAAAGTATCTTCAGGAAGCCCTAAATGACCGTATATTTTTGAAATTTCATTACTCACAATCGCACCCACAGAACGGTCCGTGTTGATGATTGGGTAATTCAATGTCATTTGTTCTTTTCGGTACAAAGCGCGGTGAGAATCTTTCAAGATTTGGAAATCAATCACATTCTCTAATCCGTGCTCTTGTTTTTCTGTATTTCGAACCGTCAAGTTGCTGTATTCAGCAGGTCGGTGCAAAATAGCAGACAAGTCCAATCCTTTTGCTTTGTAGTGATGGATGGCTTTGTTTGCATTGATTTTATGCGTTTGCCCTACCATTTCTTCCAAAGTTCTAAAACCTAATTCAGCCATGATGGTTCTCAATTCTTCCGCGATATAGTAGAAGAAGTTGATGACGTGCTCAGGCGTTCCTTTGAAGTTTTTACGCAATTCTTTGTCTTGCGTTGCAATTCCAACAGGACAGGTGTTCAAATGACACTTACGCATCATGATACATCCTGAAGCTACCAATGGCGCTGTGGCGAACCCAAATTCTTCCGCACCCAATAAAGCAGCGACGGCAACATCACGACCGGTTTTCAACTGGCCGTCACACTCTACCACAATACGCGAACGCAAATTGTTGAGTACCAATGTTTGTTGAGCCTCTGCCAATCCAAGTTCCCAAGGAAGTCCTGCGTGTTTCAAAGAGGTCAAAGGAGAAGCTCCCGTACCACCATCGTAACCAGAAATCAATACCACATCAGCTTTTGCTTTGGATACTCCCGCTGCAATCGTACCAACTCCTACTTCGGATACTAATTTCACATTGACACGGGCTTCACGGTTGGCATTTTTCAAGTCGTAAATCAACTGTGCCAAATCTTCAATAGAATAAATATCGTGGTGCGGTGGCGGCGAAATCAATCCTACAAAAGGAGTAGAGTTACGCGCCGCTGCAATCCAAGGCAATACTTTTTCACCAGGCAATTGTCCACCCTCTCCAGGTTTCGCACCTTGTGCCATTTTGATTTGAATCTCTTTTGCGCTTGACAAATAATGAGAAGTAACTCCAAAACGTCCGGAGGCAACTTGTTTGATGGCCGAATTACGGCTGTCTCCATTGATACTTGGTTGGAAACGTTTTCTGTCTTCACCTCCTTCTCCTGAATTGGACTTTCCTCCAATACGGTTCATCGCAATGGCCAAGTTTTCATGCGCTTCTTTGGAAATAGATCCGTAAGACATGGCACCCGTTTTGAAACGTTTTACGATGTCTGTCCATGGTTCTACTTCCTCCAATGGAATCGGATCCAAATTGTCGAATTCAAACAGTCCACGAATCGTCATCAAGTTTTCAGATTGTTCGTTGATTGTTTTGGCATAAACATCATAACTCTCTTGGTCGCTCAAACGAACCGCTTGTTGTAATTTGGCTACGGTAGTTGGGTTGAACATATGTCTTTCCCCATTACGTCTCCAACGATAGTCTCCACCGATATTCAAACCTAAACGTTTGTCGATGTACGTATCTGGATACGCATATTTGTATCTTTCTGTAATTTCTTTTTCGATTTCATACAACCCAATTCCTTCGATTCTTGAAGCCGTATACGGGAAGTATTTCTCAACAAATTGAGAGTTGAAACCAACGATTTCAAAAATTTGAGAACCTCTGTATGAATGCAAAGTAGAGATTCCAATTTTGTTCATGACTTTCAACAAACCTTTTCCAATGGCACTGTTGAAATTGTCCACCGCTTTTTGTTCGTCCATTCCGGTAATAAATCCGTCTTGAACTTGCATACGGATGATTTCATTCACCATGTAAGGATTGATTGCACTTGCACCATATCCAAACAAGGTAGCAAAATGATGCGGTTCACGTGGTTCTGCAGACTCGATGATGATATCGAAGTAAGAACGCTTGCGCAAACGGTTCATCTGATGATTTACAAACGAACAGGCCAATAAAGAAGGAATAGGAGCAAGGTCTTTGTTGACACCTCTATCGGATAAGATGATGATGTTCGTGCCTCTTTCCACTGCTTTTGTAACTTGTACAATGATATCCTCCAAAGCATCTTCCAGACCGTTCAGTCCTTTGTCTTTCGGATACAACATTGAGATGGTTTCTGCTTGGAAACTTTCTACAGAAATGTTTCGAATTTTTTCCAAATCAGCATTGGAAAGTACAGGGTTTTGAATTCTTAGTTTTCTACATTGTCTTTCGGTAATGCTAAAAATATTTCTGTCTTTTCCAAGATTCAAGCTAATATCAGTTACAATTTCTTCACGGATACCATCCAACGGTGGATTGGTTACTTGCGCGAACAATTGTTTGAAATAGTTTGAGATCAATTGTGGTCTGTCCGAAAGAACAGCCAAAGGCGTGTCAATACCCATAGAGCCCAATGCTTCTTTTGCGTTTTGAGCCATTGGAGTAATCACTTCTTGAATGTCTTCAATCGTGTAATTGAACAAACGAGATCTTGTGGCGATGTCCAAAGATTCTTCTTGTGTTTCTGTTCCGTAAGGAATGTCTTTCAAGTGCAATCTTGTTTTGTCCAACCATTCTTTGTAAGGGCGCTCAGAAACAATTTTACTTTTGATTTCTTCGTCATTGATGATACGTCCTTCGTTCATGTCCACTAAGAACATTTTTCCGGGTTCCAATCGACCGTGACTTTCTACATCTTCTGCAGCAACTTCTACAACACCAATTTCAGAGGCCATGATCAATTTTCCGCTTTTGGTGACCGTGTAACGAGAAGGTCTCAAACCGTTTCTGTCCAACAAAGCACCAATGTAATCTCCATCTGTAAAAGGAACAGAAGCAGGACCATCCCACGGCTCCATAATACATCCGTTGTACTCGTAAAAAGCCTTTCTGTCGTCTGACATGGTTTTGTGCTTCTCCCAGGCTTCAGGAATCATCATCATCATTACTTCTGGTAATGAACGCCCGGTGTGTGTTAACAATTCCACCACCATATCCATCGAAGCCGAATCCGACTTCCCAGGTAAAATAATCGGGAATAATTTTTCTATTTGCGGTCCAAAGACATCACTTTTCATGATTTCTTCTCGAACACGCATTCTACTTACGTTTCCACGCAAGGTGTTGATTTCTCCATTCTGACACATGTAACGGAAAGGCTGTGCCAATTCCCATGCAGGCATTGTATTGGTAGAAAAACGTTGGTGAACCAAAGCCAAACGTGTTAAAAAGTCTGGTTGCATCAAATCCGTATAATAAGGACCAATGTCTTCTGGCATGATAATCCCTTTGTAAATCAACGTGGTATTTGACAAACTCGGAAGATAGAAGTAAGAACTTTCAGACATTTTAGAATTGTAAATGGCATGCTCTGTAATTTTTCGAGCTGCATACAATTTTGCTTTGAAGTCCGTTTCCGAGATTTCTCCGTCTTTACCGATGAATAATTGTTCGATGTTTGGCTCAGATGCCAAGGCAATTGCACCGAGTTGAGAAGAATCTACAGGGACTTTTCGCCATCCTAAAAGAGTCAACCCTTGTGCAAGTACTTCATTTTCAAAAGTTTCTTTGCAATAGTTGTATTGATTGCTGTTTTTTGGTAAAAATACCATCCCTACAGCGTATTCTCTTTGTGCTGGAATATCAAACTCACATACTCTGCTGAAATAATCATGAGGGATGTCGATCAAAAGACCTGCGCCATCTCCTGTTTTTCCATCAGAACTTACCCCACCTCTGTGCTCTAGTTTTACTAAAATTTCTAAGGCATCGTGAATAATTTGATTCGTTTTTTCTCCTTTCAGGTTGCAAATAAAACCTGCACCACAGTTTTCGTGCTCAAATTCCGGTAAATATAGTCCTTGTTTTTCTATCATAATGTTGAAAATAAGTATGCAAAATTAAGCAAAAGTGATAATATATACCAACAGAAACACAAGAGATAAATTAAAAATAAACATATGTCAATAATGCTTAGATTTAATTGACAATCTTTAAAATATTTATTTAAAAATGTGAAATTCTACCATTTTAACTTAGCAGATGTGTTGTTTTGTTGTCAAAAGTGTAAATGCTTGAACATTATGTTGAAACATCGTTATATCCTGTTTGGATAGGGGTACGGGGACAAAAAAATGGCCTTGTAAACAACAAGGCCATTTTTCATATTGTTCTATTTTGAGAGAACGAATTGTCACGAGCGACTCCTAATTTAGTGGTCGTTCATACGGTAATCTGCATAAGCACTCATCCCGTGTTCGTGTTCGTCCAATCCTTCGATTTCTTCTTTTTCAGAAACTCTCAATCCCATAGTTTGCTTGATCACAAACAGAATGATAAAAGAGGTCAATAGACAAAAAGCACCTACAATAGCAACTCCTGTCAATTGTGTTAAAAATTGATCAGCACTAGCCATGGCTCCAAACAAACCAACAGCTAGAGTACCCCAAATACCACAAATTAAGTGAACAGCTACAGCGCCTACAGGATCGTCCAAACGCAATTTGTCTACCAATGCAACTGCCAATACGATGATGACACCTGCAATAGCTCCGATCACCACAGCATCGTTTGGACTCATTTGATCTGCACCAGCAGTAATTCCTACCAGTCCACCTAAAATTCCGTTTAAGAACATGGTCAAATCAAAGTTTTTGTATAAAATTTGAGAGAACACAAAAGCTCCTACACCACCTGCTGCTGCAGCCAAACATGTAGTAACCAAAGTAAGTGATGTCAATGCGGGATCTGCTGAGAGTACAGAACCACCGTTGAATCCAAACCATCCTAGCCAAAGGATCAAAACTCCAGCTGTGGCCAATGGGATGTTGTGACCTGCAAGTACTCTTGGTTTTCCATTTTCGTCAAATTTCCCGATACGAGCTCCGAGCAACCAGATGGCTACCAAAGCAGCCCATCCACCAACTCCGTGTACCAACGTTGATCCAGCAAAGTCATAGAAGCCCATTCCGTCTAAGAATCCACCTCCCCATTTCCAAGCACCTACAATTGGATATACAAACCCAACGTATAGCACTGTGAAAATCATAAAAGAAGTCAATTTTATTCTTTCGGCAACTGCTCCAGATACAATGGTTGCTGCTGTTGCAGCAAACATTCCTTGGAACAAGAAGTCTGTCCACCAAGTGTAGCCTCCATCGGCATATGCTGGGGTCATTCCTCCTTCCGGAGCGCCAATTCCGAATCCTGCAAATTTGAAGAATCCACCGTCTCCGTCTTCAAATCCAGGATACATTAAGTTGAATCCACCAAGGTAGTATAGCAATAATCCCACACAAATAATGAAAACGTTTTTAAATAAAATGTTGATTGTGTTTTTTTGTCTTGTCAATCCGATTTCCAAAAGAGAGAAACCTAAGTGCATGAAAAATACCAATGCTGTACAAAGCATCATCCATACGTTATTCGCTGTAAATAAACCTGCGTCCATGTTTTATATGTTTTATTTGATAATTATTTTAAGGTGTCTTCGCCTTGTTCTCCTGTTCGGATTCTATATGCTTCGTTTACGTCAGATACAAATATTTTTCCGTCTCCGATTTCTCCTGTACCCGCTGCTTTTAAAATGGCTTGGATGGTCACTTCTTCGAAATCGTCGTTTACAACAATAGACAAATGACGTCGTTGGATATCGCTTGTACTGTAGGCTACTCCTCTGTATACATGACCTTGTTTTTCGTGCCCTTGACCTGTGACATCCCAATAGGAAAAGAAGTTCACATTCACTTCGTGTAAGGCCTTTTTGACATCAGAAAACTTTGATTTTCTGATGATTGCTTCAATTTTTTTCATGGTATAAATGTTTTATAGTTTGATGTTTGAAAAGAAATGGTATTTCAGCAAAAAAATCACACAAGAACTTGAGCGCTCTTGTGTGATTTAAAATGGAATAGATGTTAGATCTATTTATCTTCGTCGATTTCTCTCATTCTCTTACCTGGGTAAGCGATAGAACCGTGCTCAGAAATATCCAATCCTTCGATTTCTACTTCTTTCGATACACGTAATCCCATCGTCGCTTTTAAGATTCCAAGAACGATAAAAGACAATGCAACAGACCATGCAGCGTATGCAAGAACTCCGATTGCTTGTGCTCCTAATTGTGCAGATCCACCTCCGTTGAACAATCCAATAGCAGTGTCTCCATCAACACCCCATAGACCGATCACCAAAGTACCCCATGCACCGGCAACACCGTGTACAGAAGCTGCTCCAATAGCATCGTCAATTTTTAATTTCTTTTCGATGAATTCGATAGAGAATACCACAAGGATACCACCGATCAAACCAGCCAATACAGCTCCTCCAGCTGTCATGTTACCACAACCTGCAGTGATACTTACCAATCCTGCCAAAGCACCGTTTAATGTTTGCGCTAAGTTCGGCTTACCGTACCAAATCCATGTCGTTACCAAAGCTCCCAAACCACCTGCTGCTGCAGCTAAATTTGTGATCAAAACAACATTAGATGCTGCGATGGCATCAGCGCCACCCCATGCTAATTGAGATCCACCGTTGAAACCAAACCATCCTAACCATAGGATAAATACTCCTAAAGTAGCCAATATCTGGTTGTGTCCTGGAATTTCGCATACTTTTCCGTTTACGTATTTTCCAATTCTTGGTCCTACCATGTAAGCAGCAACAAGCGCAGCCCATCCACCCACAGAGTGTACGATAGAAGAACCAGCGAAATCAATAAATCCTAAGTTTGTCAACCATCCTTCACCTTGCCATTGCCATCCACCTGAAATAGGGTAAATAATAGCAGTCATGATAATAGAGAAGATGATGTAAGTTGTGTATTTTGTTCTACCAGCGATTGCTCCTGATACGATGGTTGCTGCTGTGGCAGCAAACATAGTTTGGAAGAATAAATCTGCTCCTTCTCCTTGGAACAAACCACTCCAAAATAAATATCCGTTGGATGTGTCTCCGTACATAAGAGAGTATCCTACAATCCAAAATGATAAAGATCCTACACAGATATCCAATAAGTTTTTCATGGCGATATTTACAGCATTTTTAGATCGTGTCATTCCCGATTCTACCAATGTAAATCCTGCCTGCATAAAGAAGACTAATATTCCTGAGAGAAGCATCCAAAGCATTCCCATGTCTCCGTTAATCTTAGCGATTTCCTCAGCTAAGTCTAATGTTGATGTTGCATCTTGTGCAATTGTTAAAAAATTCATATTGTAATTTTTTTGATTAAAAAATGTTTTAGTTTATGGACTGCAGTCGCCTGCAGTCCATAATGTAATTAGTTGTTCTCTAGATTTAGAAAGAGTAAACTGCAGCTACTGTGATTGCAGAAACTGATTCTTCAGTTGCGAAAGCTTCTATCGCTCCGTCGTCAGAAGAATCTACTCTGAATTCAGAAATCACTTTCAAGTTGTCTGTTAGTGTAGTACTCGCAGCCAATGTCAAAGCAGTTACTGTTGCATCCGACGCTCCATTTGCTTGGAAGAATTCAGGACGCAATCCTAAAGCGAACGTGTCAGAGAATGTATTCTCGATGTACAATGCTGCTCCTTGGTATCCTGCATCAGCTTCGTCTGAGTATGAGTAAGCTGCGTTGATTCCTAAGTACAAAGAGTCTGACAAGTCAAAACCTCCTGTATAGTCAATGAATAAATTGTCTTCGACTCCTGACCCGTCTACACCTCCGTAGATGAAGTTCAAGTATTGTCCTTTGTACCCAATCTGAGCTCCGTATTGCAATTCAGCAGAAACGTTTCCGTCAGCACTCGAAATTGCATGTCCGTTTGTTACTGCTAACATATAAGACAAGTCTTCAGAAGCAGCGTAGTCTAATTTGATACCTGTGTGTGAAAATGGTCCGGCGTTAAACAAGTAAGAAACCGTGTAGTTGAAATTCGCCGCAGGAGAAATTACTTCGTATCCTAAAAACGTATTGAACTGTCCAGCTGTAATCGTAGTTTTGTCGTTTACATTATAGTAAGCGTACAGTTGGTTGATGGCACCTGCAAGGTTGGCATCGTCTGCTTTTGGTCCATAAGCCAAGTCTGCTACAACCCCCGCTTTCTCAGTTTCGTAAGCAAACACAGTATTGATAGATCCCAATCCAAATGCATTTGCATTTTCTGGGTTCGCAATCAATAAACCTGGTGTACCCGCACCGTCAACGGTGTTGATAGTTCCGTACATGTCTACGGTTCCAGAAATAGATAATTTTGATTCTTGTGCAAAGATAGCAGTACTTGCTAAGACCATTGCAGATAAGATGATTTTCTTCATAATTCTGATAATTTAATTAATAATGTTTTGATTAATATGGATACAAATATACGTAGTTTTACGTAACAAAAAATAAATTATGTAAAAAACTACGTATTTAAAAAAAAGAATACGCAAGAAAAACTACGTATTTAAAGAAAATGATAATTTTATGAGAGATGAGGTATTTCTATTGTGGAGAAAATGTTAAAAATTGTTAATTTTGTTAAGAATATGATAAAAATGCAATTTTTTTTCATTTTTCGTATTTTCCAGCGAAATTGCTCCGAATCTAATATTTACACATGTATAAGAATGTGTTTTCGCAGTTTTTTTACTATGACGTAGCAATTGTTTTTTTGAAATCCGCATTTTTGTGTGAATAAATAACCGTTACGTGCATTTTTGTCTTGCGAAAAGTATTGGGAAAGACAAATTATACTCATACGTAGTACGAAAAGTTCTACCGAAGACTCAAGGAGACTAGTAGCAAATGTGGGGGTTTCAAACGCATCATGGTTTTCCTTTAAAAAAAATGTATTTTTGAGGGGTGGCGCTTCATAAGAAGATTTAGGGAAAACGGCTTTAGGCTCCACAAATGGTCGTGCTTATGAAACATAGACGATGTAAAAGAAGTTTGGCACGAAAGAATTGATTTGAAGATTTCAAGAAAATAAGAAAGCAAAAAAATATAAAAGATGAGTAATTACCATATCAAGCATTTAGAAGAGTATTATAAGGTATATCGCAAATCGATTCGGGAACCTGAAGTTTTTTGGGAAGAAATTGCAGAAGAGCATTTCGTTTGGAGAAAGAGATGGGACAAGGTGTTGCGTTGGGACTTTTCCAAGCCAGAAATCAAATGGTACGAAGGTGCCAAATTGAACATCACAGAAAATTGCATCGATCGACACCTAAGAACTAATGGTCAAAAAACAGCAATTTTGTTTGAGCCTAATGGTCCAGACGAAGAAGCACAACATATTACGTATAATAGATTGTACGAACGTGTCAATCAATTTGCAAATGTGCTAAAAGAGCAAGGCGTAAAAAAAGGAGATCGTGTATGTATTTATTTACCAATGATTCCTGAGTTGGCCATTTCATTATTGGCTTGTGCTCGTATTGGTGCCATTCATTCCGTAGTTTTTGCAGGATTTTCAGCAACGGCATTGTCAACGCGTATCAATGATTCAGATTGTAAAATGGTGATTACCTCCGACGGTTCGTTTAGAGGACAAAAAACAATTGATTTGAAAGGTATTGTAGACGAAGCTTTGGAAGAATGTCCAGGAGTCACAGATGTGTTGGTTGCGAAAAGAATTCATACCGACATTCCGATGAAAGAAGAGCGTGATCAATGGCTGCAACCTCTATTGGACGCTGCATCTAAAGAATGCGAACCTGAAATTATGGATGCTGAAGATCCATTGTTTATATTGTATACTTCTGGATCCACAGGTCAGCCGAAGGGCATGGTGCATACCACAGCGGGTTATATGGTCTATACTGCGCATACATTTAAAAATATTTTCAATTACCGCACGAATGATGTCTATTGGTGTACGGCTGATATCGGTTGGATTACGGGGCATAGTTATATTGTATACGGTCCATTGGCCAACGGAGCAACAACTGTGATGTTTGAAGGAGTTCCGAGTTATCCTGATTTTGGGCGCTTTTGGGAAGTGATTGAAAAACATAAGGTAACGCAGTTTTACACCGCACCCACAGCAATTCGAGCTTTGGCAAAAGAAAAATTAGATTTTGTAGACCGGTACGATTTGTCTTCGTTGAAAGTTTTGGGTTCTGTAGGAGAACCTATCAACGAAGAAGCATGGCATTGGTACAATGACAATATTGGAAAAAAGAAAAGCCCCATTGTAGATACCTGGTGGCAAACAGAAACGGGTGGAATTATGGTTTCGCCTTTGCCATATGTAACGCCAACAATTCCGACCTATGCAACCTTGCCCTTTCCGGGAATTCAACCTGTTTTGATGGATGAAAATGGAGAAGAGTTGGAAGGGAATCAGGTAGAGGGACGTCTGTGCGTAAAGTTTCCTTGGCCATCTATCGCCAGAACCATTTGGGGAAATCACCAACGTTACAAGGACACTTATTTTTCTGCATACAAAGACAAGTATTTTACCGGCGATGGAGCCTTGAGAGATGCTGTAGGTTACTACAGAATTACAGGAAGAGTAGACGATGTTATCATTGTTTCTGGACACAATTTAGGAACAGCCCCTATTGAAGACGCTGTCAATGAACACCCTGCAGTAGCAGAGTCGGCCATCGTTGGTTTTCCACACGATATCAAAGGAAATGCCTTGTACGGATATGTTATTTTAAAAGAAGCAGGGGAGTCAAGACTTCATGAAAATGTTAGCAAAGAAATCAATCAAATTATTACAGAACACATTGGTCCGATTGCAAAATTGGATAAAATTCAATTTGTCTCAGGATTGCCCAAAACAAGGAGTGGAAAAATCATGCGTCGCATATTGAGAAAAATCGCCTCAAAAGATATCGGTAATTTGGGGGATACTTCTACACTACTAAATCCTGAGGTAGTAGATGAAATCATGAAAAATGCATTGACTTCCTAAAACTAAATTGAAAGTCTATTTTTGATGGCTGAAGTGATTTTTTGATAATAAAGAGCTCCGTGAGGGACATATTTTTCGGGTGTAACTTTTAATTCTGATTCAAAAGTTACGAGCGGTATCATTTGAATGGCAGCCACTTCTTCTTGTTGGATTTTTATATTTTTCATAGGAACGCTCGTTTCAGTGATAAAGAGGTGATGTAGTTCGTGATCAATAATGCCGTTTTGATGTACGTGTTTGTGAGTGGATGTGCCTATGAGGTGGAGTTTTGAGCTAGGAATTGAGAGTCCAATTTCTTCTTTTATTTCTCTTGTTGAAGCTCTCAAAATAGATTCGCCAAAAGAAATATGGCCTGCGACAGAAACGTCCCACAATCCTGGAAAAGTGTCTTTGGTTGTTTTTCGTTGTTGTACTAAAATTTCTCCATTCGCTGTGTAGAGCCATATATGGACGCTCGCATGAAAATATCCCTTGTCATGCGCTTCAGATTTCCAGCATCGCTTTCCCGTGGGAATTCCGTTGCGGTCTAAAATTTCGATGTATTCGTCCATATAAAAAAGAGGTTTTGAATCAAATGTCTCAAAACCCCTGTGTATTATTCATTAAAGTAGCTAAAAGTTTCTCCGTTTTCAATTTTAAGAAGACTCTCATAAATCAATCTTATCACATTTTCTACATCTTCTTTCGCAACCATTTCTACAGTTGTATGCATATATCTCAATGCCAAAGAGATGAGGGCACTTGGAACGCCACCGTTAGAATATGCAAATGCATCGGTATCGGTTCCGGTTGCTCTCGAAGACGCATGTCTTTGAAAAGGAATTTTATTTTCTTCGGCAGCTTGTATGATCAATTCTCTCAGGTTGTGCTGAATAGCAGGAGCATAAGAGATGACAGGCCCGTCGCCGCATTTGTTTTCTCCCTCCGTCTTTTTTTCAATCATGGGAGTTGTGGTATCGTGACAAACATCTGTGACAATGGCAACATTCGGTTTGATAGTTTGTGTAATCATTTCTGCACCTCGCAATCCAATTTCTTCTTGTACCGAATTGGTGATGTACAATCCAAAAGGAAGTTTT